>ERZ1699650.90-NODE-90-length-50865-cov-23.789077_pt1 | contig 50865 bp, 55 predicted proteins | sample MGYA00581512_ERZ1699650 | MGnify/ENA primary metagenome ERZ1699650 (study PRJEB42348, sample SAMEA6618698) | metagenome | isolation source: Polyester-degrading enrichment culture growing on monomer terephthalic acid, Te | collected 2019-05-17 ... | reverse complement strand
AAATCAGACGTAGGCGAAAGCCTACCGGGGGTTCGAATCCCTCACTCTCCGCCATATTCAATACCCTCCCGGTGAGTGCGCACCAACGCAAAACGAGCCGGGAGAATTCAGGAGAATTCCCGGGAGAATATACAGTGTTCTCCGGGCCCGCGATTCGACCCTTCCCCAAGTCACAGAATTCCTAGTTGACAATTAATCAATTTGAATTAACCTCTGGGCGTCGCTGCAAAATCAGCGGCCAGGTTTGGCGACCTGGAACTAACGGCGGACACAGCCGCCCAGAGCGGTTTTTTTGTGTCCGGAACATAGCTATGCCTTTCTGGGCGGGGCTGTGTGGGAGCCCTTCGGGGCTGCCGGTTCACCGTTGACCGGTTCGCCAACCTGCACGGTTCCGTCCACCCTTTTGGCGAGGGGTGGCGGTTCTCAAACCACACAACGGAGAACTAGCCATGACTGCGAATATCCTTCCCTTCGATTTCGAAACCAACCCTCTGCGCGTATCGATCATTGATGACTGCCCCTGGTTTGTCGCAATGGATGTGTGCAATGCACTCCAAATCAAGAATAGCCGGGATGCCCTGGCCAGGCTTGATCCTGATGAAAAGGGTGTCGCTTTAACCGACACCCTTGGTGGGCGGCAGGAAGTAGCGACCGTTAATGAGTCAGGCTTGTACTATTTGATTATGCGCTGTCGAAATGCATCCAAGCGTGGCACTCCCCAGCACCGATTCCGCAAATGGGTGACTTCCGAAGTGCTGCCGGCCATACGGAAGCATGGCCAGTACCGGGATATCGACGACCACATGGGCACCCTGATCGGGGAGACCATCGGTACCGATGGCCACCAGCTACTCGGAGCGGTTATCAAAACCAAGGTAGCAACGTTGCCAAAAGAGGTACGACGTAAAGCCACGACCAAGCTCTGGTCGCAGATCCACACAGCCTTCCAGGTGCGAACCGCAGCGGACATCCCAGCTGACCAATTAGACAGCGCCCGAAACTTCATCGCCGCGTACGCCCTCGATGGCGAGTTCCTGCCCAAAGTGAGGGGAGAAGAGGCCATCATCAGCCTCGATATCTACGATGCCCACAACCTATACCGGCTGCTCGCGCGGATTGTCTCATTGAACAAATACCGGGAACGCATCGGCTCAATCGCCAAAGCGACCGACTCCATGCCGCTGAAGGACCTATATAGCCAGCTGCAGGAGAGCCAGCTTACCCACAAGCAACTGGATAAGAAGCTTGGGGCGCAGTTACTGCAGGCTCATCGGGCGCTTGGGTGTAAGAGTGGTTACCGTGATGCTCCGGTAGTTTGGTAAAGAAGCTGCAGCCATTGTCCCGGCGTCAGTTGTCGAGACGCATATCTTGGCTTTAAATAATAGGTGTATTTTCTTGATAATGACGCTAGCCCTTTCATTACTGGGATTTATCAGGGTGCTGTGGTAGGTTCTTTGCAATATCTGTCGGAATAGAGGGCGGATTTGATAATGAATAAGCTGTCATACAAATTTGAGAATGGTGCATGGAAGGAACAGAACTGATAATTTCCCTGTTGAGTGACATTAAGTCTCAAGTCGCCGACGGAGATGGCTTTTCGAAAATGGCTATAGCCTTAATAGCTGCAGGTGGTGCACTGGCAGGGACACTAATTACGTCAATTTTTCAGCTTTTAAACGCGAGGGTGGCGGCAAAAAATGAACGCTTAAAATTGGATGCGCAACTAAAAGCGGAACTGGTATCCAAACAGAGACAAGAATGGATGGATTCAGTAAGGGAGAAAGCGGCAGATTTGCTTGCTGAATATGATCATGTTTTTGGCTTGTTAACTGATAGAGAGGGCCAAAACCAAGAGCAGCTGAACAATCTTCATCTCTCGACTGCCCGAAATGCTGTTTTCATTCAGTTGAAGTTAAATCCAAATAAAGACGCTCAAAAAGCGGTGATTGACTCTATTGAGTCATTGTTGCTCTTGTTCCAGTACACAATGCGCAGGCCAGATGAAAACCATGAGGCTGCCTACAATAGGCTCAGGAAGCAATATATCCGAAGCCTAAACGATCTGTTTAGCCATACTTGGCAAAGGATCAAACGTTTAGAGTAGTTGTATAACAAGGCCAAGCACGGTGACTTGAACTTCTACTTCATTGCGGCTTTGCCTCCATTCTGTGGCTAGCGCATGCCGGAGGCGTTAGTCTCCAAGGGAGAACTGTACCAAACATGAGTGATTCAGAGTACCTTGAATGTGAATGCGAAGGCTTAGGTCATGAGAAATTTAATTCTATTTTGTCTATCGAGCTTCGTAAGAATATTACCGTGAGCGATGTATTTGATCGTGACTATTGCGTCATGTTATCCGTGGATCTAATAGATGAAGACGAAGGTCTATCGGTTCATGAACATCTGACTGACCTCAAAGGTAAGATGGGGGTCTACGGATTGTGGATTGAACTTACAGAGTGTTATGACCACGACATGCATAGAATGCTTTGCTTATATGTTGGTAAAGGCTTTGCATTGGGAAGAATCAAGAAACACATCACTGAAAGGTGGCCGGAACAAGAGCTTTTATATGTAACATTTTACGAATGCGAAAATCGTATTGCAAAATACATAGAGCAACTTTTGTTGGATAAATATGATTTCCCTTTGAATACTGGAGAAAACTCAGGCGAGGGTTTTCTGGCCACAGTGTGGGATGATGACCGGTATTCAAATGGAACACATTTACATGAACTATCTGATAGGCTGGCTAAAAAATTCCCTGAGCGCTTTCAATAGGAAGGCAAGCACGCTGTTGAGACACCCACATAAAGCGACTATCAAGGATGAATTTTCGATAGCTTATATTTATGAGGTCGTGGTGGGTGCCACGCTAGTATCTGCAGTTTCCCCTGAATGTGAATACACTCGTATTCCTTATCTGTCCTGCTAGTCTGTGCTGTATTAATTGTTGCCCTTTAGTAGGAATAAGGAAATCTAATGTGTGGCGCTATATATAACGTAAATGACCACCCGGCATTGCCGGGAATTCTGTCCGAGTCAGGCTACACACAGGAGGAAATAGAAGACATCCTGGGCAATATCGTCAATCCAAAGCGGGAGTTGCGGCCAACCGATCGGGTTCTGAGCTTTGTCCCCACTAAGGAAGGTCGTCAGGTTATGTCTGCTGTGTGGTGGCTGAAGCTCGACAAGCAGACACTGAAGCCTGATACCCAGTGGGCGTCATTCAATTGCCAGTCGCGCAGGATTCTGACATCGAAAATGCACACCATCCCGCCGCGCAGCTACCGGGCGGTGGTTTTTGCCCGGGGCTTCTTCGAGTGGCAACCGATCTACCCAGGGGGGCGGCTCTATACAGCGCTGACTCCGGACGAACAGAAAAAACCACCAAAGCCCATTGCGAAGCATCGGTACCTGATTCACGATCCAGGCAAGATCATGCTGTTGGCGGCGATGTGCAAGCACTGGGTCGGGCCTGAGGGTCAGGCAGTGGTTTCCACCGGGGTGATCACACTGCCGCCGCACCCCGATTTTCTGGACATACACTACAAGTCGTTTCCCCTGGAGCTGCAGCAAAACGAGCTGGACCGCTGGCTGGACAAGAGTATTCCGCACGAAGAATTTGAACCTCTGTTCAAGCTCACCGATTACCGGCGATCGCTGGAGGCGGTACCCGTAAACGAACCGGCCTTTGAGCCGATCGGAGATCCTGTTCCGCTGATACCGGGCGCCAAAGCTAGCAATGACTAGCGCGCTTCAGTCTTTTTCCACCCAAGCGCTACGGCGTTAAATTGTATTGTCTCACCCTTATTGATTATGCTGTAATACATTGTAGTCATCAGTATTGGGGGTACCGTCATGAGCGTCACTACCGTTCGTCTTCAGGCAGAAGTTGAACAGCACCTGGAAGCAATCGCCGGCAGACTCCACCGGAGCAAAGGTTGGGTCATCAATCAGGCATTGTCAGAATACATTGAAAAACAACAGCGTGAGCAGGAGCGTTGGCAGCAAACGCTGGAGGCAATGGAATCGGCTGCCCAAGGAAAAGTGGTTGATGCTAGCGAGGTCCATAGTTGGCTCAATAGTTGGGGAGCCGAAAACGAGCAGGATGCGCCGGGATCAGGTAAGTGAAACTGGTTTACACAGACAAAGCCATTGAAGATCTGAAGCGCCTCAGAGAGTTTATCGCGGTTCACAATCCGCCGGCGGCAGGTCGGGTAGCCACAGAACTGGTTAGCAAAATCGAATTACTACCAGACTTCCCTAAAATGGGAACACCGGTTGAAATGGCACCGGTGCCTGATTCCATCCGCGATATGGTCTTTGGCAGATACGTTGTTCGCTATTCAGTGCATGTGAGTACCATCATCATTCTAAGGGTATGGCACGAGCTGGAAGGTGAGCGATAGCCATTTAACCAGCCGCTGTTGCCGGCCAATTTTTCCATCGTTTCGCGGTTCCAAATTTGCCGCAAAGCTCTGCGTTCAAGCTCACCGATTACCGGCGGTCGCTTAAGATCAGCAACGGCTAGGGCGCTTCAGTCTTTATCCACCCCAGCGCCTCGGCATTTAACTGGCACCGCGCGCAACGGGGCCCTGGTTCAGAAGGCGACAGGAACCGGTCAACAGCAACAGTATGAAAGGCGCGCCTCTTCCATTTGAGCGGACCACCACAGAGCAAAGCAGTCTGCTGCCTGTTCAATAGGTGACGATCGATCTCACTGGGTAACTTGGCCTGAAGCACCGTTAGAATGTGTTGCCGTGGAGTTTCCGGCTCTGTCCAGCTCACGATGCCGGTATAAGCAACAACAAACTCTGTAAGGCCCTTCCCCTCAACGAGCAGCTCTGCAAAGCACTGGTAGCCGTAGGGCGGGGTTTCCCGCACTGTGACGCTGTAGACCTGGCCTTCGCGCATTAGGAGGGGCAGAAGGTCGAAATCGATGGGGCCTTGGAATCTGGAAGTATAGTACTGCATCTCAAATACACTGTATAAATAACCAGTATATTAAAGGCGAAAAGCAGTACTTGGAAGCGATTTGATAGAACGCTGGTTGATTTTAGTTTGTGATGTGGCTCTCACTTACACAGACAAAGCCCGCAAAAAAAATGCCTATTAACTTGCCATACATATCGTTAAAGTCCAGAATCAACGAAAATTCGTTGGTTATTGACTTTTATGATCAAAAATATCACGTTCAGCAACTTTTACAGTTTTGCCGAAGAGACGGTCATCGATTTTGCCCTGGGCAAAAAGCCGACACCATCTGGCTACGATATTGATGACGATGGTCAGCGGTACAACAAGGCTGTTGCTGTTGTTGGTGCCAATGGTTCTGGTAAGACTCAGCTCCTAAAGCCTTTTGCTTTTCTGAGTTGGTTTGTTTCCGAGTCTTTCCTCAATAGCGATCCTGATGACGAAATTCCTTGTGAACCACATAGGTTGAACGTGGATGAACCCAGTTGTTTCGAATTGGAGTTTCAACTATACAATGTCGATTACAAGTACCAACTCCATATTGCCAACAAAGCTGTTTCGTTCGAGGCACTCTTTGAAAAAACTAGTTCACAATTCAGTTATCTATTCAAGCGGGAGCTGACAGGGAATGGCTACCAGTTCCGGCAGAAGGGTTTCCCATTTCCGAAAGCGCAGGCAGAGAGGATCCGAGGTAATGCATCACTTTTAGGCGCCGCTCATAGTTATGACGTCAAAGAAGCTAATCCGTTCATTAAGTTCTTTCACCTGATAGCTACTAATGTGATAAACAATGGCAGAGTGCCATTTGAGCGCGGTAGTGTTGTGCGAGTTGCTGAGCTATTTCACAAGCAGCCAGAGATACTGAAAAGAGTATCCGAAGCGATGTGCAAATTTGACCTTGGTTTATCAGGAGTTGATATACGCCAATTAACTGGGCGCAGTGAAACAGGTACAGAAGAAAAACTTTATCTTCCTTTCGGCCTACATGCGACAGCAGACGGAGAAACTTTCGAGTTACCTTTTTTTGAAGAATCTAGTGGTACTCAATCTGCTTTCGTTTTGCTGGAACCAGTGCTGCGCACTTTGCATTTTGGTGGAATTGCAGTGATTGATGAGCTAGACAATGACTTGCACCCGCATTTGGTACCGCATTTGTTAGAGTGGTTCGAGTACGATCATACAAATCCGCATAATGCCCAGCTGATTTTTACATGCCACACCCCTGAAGTTCTGAACCTTTTGCAGAAGCATCAGGTTTATCTAGTCGAAAAGCGTAATCAGCGCAGCGAGTCGTGGCGACTTGACGAAATGACAGGCCTGCGGGCTGACGACAATTTGTATGCAAAATACATGGTCGGTGCCCTGGGTGCCACACCGGAGTTGTAATCGTCATGGCTAAGAGATCCAGAACCCGCAAGCGCCATGTCGTTAAAACGGCTTTGCTTATCGTGGGGGAGGGGCCTGATGATCAGGCCTTTGTCAAACACATGAATCAAGTGTTTCGAGACGATAGCACTGGCATTCGTGCAAGCATTAATAAGGAGTCCGGCGGGTCGCCGGGCAATGTTATAGCCAACACCACACGTAAGTATAAAAACGATGACTTTGATCATCGATTTATCGTGTTGGATAGTGACATACCTATTAGCGTGGACAGCCAAGAGTTAGCTGAAAAACACGGCTACGCCATCATTATGTGGAACCCGCAGTGCTTGGAAGGGGCGTTGCTCGATGTATTAGGCGAACGTGTAGATCCAGCTGAAACTAGCCAGAACCTGAAGTTTCGACTGCATCCGATGCTCGATGGTCATCACACAGAGCCAGCGGCTTATGCCTCACGGTTTCCTAAACCGGTATTAGCAGGGGCGACAAACATTTCAATCGTTAGCGTTCGCGATGCCTTGACCGGGGAAAAAGTAAAATAGGGTGCTCAGGAGTTAAACCTCCACAACACTGCTCGATAGGGCGGGCACTTCATACCGTAGTTCACCCCCTTCAATCATCGCCTGGCTTCCTGCTGCGACGCTCTCGCCCTTCACCTTGATCTGCACACCGCTGCGAGTCTCGACGGTACTGGTGCCGTCGCCGTTGTTGCTGACCACGGACACCACGGCCCGGCCTTCGCCTTGCAGCAGTCTTTGGAACTTTAACCAGGGGTTGCGTGTGCTCATGCTGTGCGCTCCAGGGTAACAGTTTGATAGACAGCGGCACCGCCGGCGCCGTTGGCAGCCAGGCTGTTGCCGAGCACCAGGGCCCAGTAGTCCTGGTCCGGGTTGTCGTGGGTGACTTTGGCGAGCATGCCGGGCACCAGCACGCCGGGGGCGGCCGCTTGTTCGGGGATGATGACTTCCAGGTTCTCGATGACCTTGGGCCCGGTGGCGGCCAGTTCGTTGCGGCCACGGCTGATGGCCGGCTGCGGGTCGGTGATGAGGTCGTCGAAGATATCGGGCATGGGGTCGGTACCGCCGCTGCCCTGGCGGTGAACGTCGACGGCGACACCCTGGGTGATGCCGCTCACATAGCAGGCGTTGTAAGCGTGGCCGGGTTCGTACTGGGCGCTGCGGCTGCGGATCATGCCGATGTAGATCTCAGCGTCTGGGGTTGCGCTGGCCCACTGCCAGGGCGGGACTTTGTAGCGGGGCTGGATGGTCCAGCCGTCGCTGGCCAGGTTGGGCACCATGACGCCGCCGGCGGCTTTAACGATTTGGGCGATGACCTGGGCGGGGCTTTTATCCCGGTAGCTCAAGGCACCGGCAGGGATCGGCCAGTCGGGCAGGGTGGCGTCGCCACTTGTTGGCCAGCTGAGGGTGAACCCGGTGTTCTGCAGTTCAGCGGTGGCGGCCTGGGCGGCTGTGGTGGCCAGGGTGTTGGTGTAGCTGCGCGCAGGGGCTAAGGGGCTGGCCATGTATTGGGTACGGCTGACGCCGGTGATGTTGAACTTCTTGGTCGGGAAGCGTTCGTCGCTGGTGTAGCGCTCGATCGCGAATACCCAGGTGTGGCCGTTGATGATCACCTGAATGTCTTTCATGCCCTGGTTGTCTGGCTGCACCAGCGCCAGGCTGCCCTGGCCGTAGAGCGTGCCGGTGAATTGCCAACTGATGCTGTCGATGTCGAGGCTGATGCGCACGTTCTGGACATCCAGCGGGGTGCCAGTGGCCACGTCGGTGATTTGTAGTGTGTTCATGATGAGGTAAACCGTCCGTCTCTCTGGTGGCTCTGTGGGTTCCGGGGGTGGTGCGTTGTCTTCGACCGGGTAGGGGAGGTTCCAGTCGCGCCAGACGGTATCGCCTGCGCCCCAGGGGATGCGCCGGTCGTTGTCGCGTGCGGTAGCCTGACGGGCTGTGATGCTCTTTTGCACGTCGTGCGGCACGCTCGGGCGCTTGGGTGGCACATAGCCGAATGAAAACGCCAGGGCATCCCATGCCCTGGGCGTGTAGGGCTGACCGAAGCCGGCCAGGCTCGCCATGGCGTTGGGGTCGTCCTGGCGTAGCGGCGACCTGATGGCCTCGTCGTCGTAAACGGTACTAGTCAGGTTCACGCTGAACCAGGGCATCGCTGGTACCGCGTCACGGTAAGCCGTTTTCATTATCCAGCTGCTGCCATACCCGATGCGGTCTTTGGTCGTGGCCATGCCCCAGGGGCTGCGCTTGCCGCTGTCGGTTCGGTTGGCGTTTTCCCAGGGTGTGCCGGCGCCGCTGTCGAACACGATGGCGGCGTCCCAGGTGGTCCTGCCCCGGTGGTCCCGGTGATCAGCATCCTGGTGGCGCAAGCCGGCATGGCTGGGCTTGTGCTGCGCTCGGTTCCAGTGGGCGCCCCGTTGGTCGTCTGCAGGGTCGGCCGCTGTCAGGCGTGCGCGTGTGGCACTGCCACTGGCGTCTGCTGTGCCCAGGGGCGCCGTGAAGGCCACCACCAGGCTCGGCAGTAGCCACGGCAGCGACACGTCGCCGGCGCTTGCAGTGAAGCTCAGGGCCAGGGCCAGCGGGTCCAGGGGCACGCCGTACAGGTCGGCGGTCGTGCTCAGCCTCACCTGCGTGGCCTGTTCGGGGGCGTAGGTCATTAGGCCGGCTCGGTTACAGAGAACACGCCATCCTGCTGACTACCCAAGTAGTAGCCATCCGTTGTATTGCCGTCGATGCCAGAATAACTGCCGGTAAGTACCCAGTTACTCCCCCCTTCCTCGATAATTTCGATATTAAAGGCGCTCGGTGCCCTGGTTCCATGAGTGTCGGCCGACCCCGCATCAATCCTGATGGCTGAAATGGTCGTTGCTTCCAGTAGTTGAATCTCAAACGTAACGGGCAGCACGCCGTTCTCGTTGAACCAGCTAGTACCAGCATCGCCGTCTATAGCCTGATAGGGTGGAAAGGTGCCATTTGGGTGGCTGCTGCTGGCAGTTGCTGTAGCGCCCGATAAATCGACTGTGTTGCCATCCTTGTCGAATAGCTTGATCTCTGAAAAATTCAAATAGCCTTGGCTCGGATTCTGGCTGTACATATCCTTCAATCGAATAGCGATGATCTTGAATTCCGGTTCGGTCGGAGTGCCTTCTTGAAGCACTTCGCCTTTGATCGGCCCACTGGCAATGGGCCGGTAAAAGGGGCGCGGGCTCCAGGTCACACTGCCGTCGTTCACGGCGCCATTGATGCTCCAGGTGGGCTCTCCGCTGCCAGTCGTGCCGCCGCTGGTCGCCTCATAGACGTAGCCGTTGGGCGTGGTCGGGTGGATTATGGTTCCGCTGGCAATCGCTGTTTCGGCTGCCCAGTCGCCGCCGTAGTTGTCGACGGCTAGGGCGATCACAGCGCCGCCCCAATCGTTGTACTCGATGTCGAATGTGCCATCCGGTGCGCTCATTCCTTCGCCTAGCACTTGGCGACCGTTGGGGTCGTCGCTGATGACGATCACCTGGCGTTCGGCGGCGGTTCCGTCGATGTCCACGGTACCGGCGATGTGCGCGATCAGACCGGTGCTTGGGTCGCCGCCACCACTGCCGGTCACTGGGTTGAACACAAGGGGTTCTTGCTCGCTCGGGATGACTAGGCCGGTGGTCAGGTTGGTGTTGTTTTCGTCGCTATCGAAGGCGAAAAATTCGACTAGATTTCCACGGTTGGCAGAAACAAAAATGGTCACGTTGCTGGACGCAACGGCGCTTGCAGCATTGCCTACCAGTGCGCGGCCTTCGTCCAGTGCAATGACTTGTTGAAAGCGGGTTGATTCGAGGCTGGTGGTCAACGCCATAGTTCCATAGACATTAATGGCGTTAATCAGGTCGAGCATGATTTCTTCGGTGTAAATCTCGTCGGCGATCATCGCCGTCAGGATGGTACCTTTGAAAAAGTTGGAGTCCTGCTCTCTGTCACTACCGAATGACGTTTGTATATTGGTTCGAGAAGTGAATCGGGCCGTGAATGACTCGATGTTTAAGTTGCCTGATGTGCCATAGATTAACTTGCTGCCGGTGTTGCTAATTCGCACAGCGACATAAACAATCTGATTGGCCGGTATGGATTGCAGGCTGTTGTAAACATCGTCGTTTTCATAAGCAAAAATTCGCAGTTTCCCATCGGTATTGACACCGATACCGAGCATTTTTTTAAAGCCATCGGTACCAACACCGCAGTCTAAAGCATAAGAAAATTCAGCGAATTCATTAACCTTAAATGCGATTACAGCGGTTCTCGGAATGAATGAACCGCCTGGATTGTTTTGCATCAGGCTGCCACCCTGAAAAAAGTCTACCCCCAAGGTTTCCTTGGTGTAGGTTCCACTCAGTGTCACGTCGGTGGCGTTTGCGTTGCTGCCATCATTCGCCACCACATTGGTTTCGTCGGTATTGCTAAAGTCGATGGCGGTGTTGTTGCCAGGCAAGCCTGTCGCTATCTCTATAAAACCCTGATAAAGCCCCATCAGTTATGGTCTCCGCGCAATTCAATTTTCAGCTCGTCGTCGTCCACGGTGGCCAGGCCTGGCAGCACGGTGCGGATTAGCCAAAACGGCGCGGCCGCCGCGTCGGTATCAAAGCGCACGGTGTTGCCTACACTCCAGCCACTGCCCCAGCCGTCCGACTTGATGGTGAAGTAAGGCGTCTGGGTCTGGGGGTTGATCGGGCTAAAGTCCACGGCCGTCGAACCGCTGGCCACTAAGCCCCGGTTTTCGCTGTACAGCTCGAACGCGCTCGATGACGTGAATTTCAACTTCCAGCGGTCGGGCACGCTGCCCCGGTTGTCGATGGTGACCGGGTAGGCCACCAGGTTGTACTGGGCGGTGGTAATGCTGCCCTCGTTGTCGTACCCGGCCGGCTCGGTGGTGTAGCTTGCCCAGCCTTTCACGCGGGCGCGCAGGTCGCCCATATACACCGCGCTCGCCACCCAGGTCTCGTTGGCTGGCAGGTCGTGGTACAGCGGCTGGGCCAGCTGCAGAGTGCCGTCAATGCGGGCCTCGGTGCACAGCGCCATTTCATCGACTCGATGCACAAGGTGCAGTGCGCCCACCAGGGCATTGCTTTCTGCGTCCTGGGCGGTGAACGGGTTGGCCAGTGTCACGGTGCCGGCTTCCTTGTCCAGGGTGTACTGGGCCGGGTCCAGGCGCGTGCCGTTGTCGTCTTCAATCCAGCCGTCGTGCAGGCGGTCGCGGCCGGCGCTCACTACCTGGTCGGCGGTCGGGGTGTCGATGGTGGCCTGGGTGGTGTGGGTTAGCACCAGGATGTCGGCATCGCGCAGAATCGGCACCTTGCCGTCGGCCGGCAGGCGCACCGGGTCCAGGCCCAGAATGGCCGGGTTCAGCGGGATGTTTTTATAGCTCACGGCGTTATAGAACACGGTGCTGGCCTCGATGGGCTTGGTGCCAAAGCTTACCTGCACCAGGCCTTTCTGGAGGTCCACCTCGCCGCTGATGCCGGTACCGGTAATCAGGCCCTCGTTGTCGGCCTGGCAGGTGTACTGGGTGCCGTTCAGGTCGTCGCCGCGCATGGTGAAACCGTTCGGGCGCAGCGGGCTGGCACTGGTGCGGAAGTAGGCGCCAAACAGCACGCCCCAGTCCTCGCCGGTCAGGATGGCCACGGGGGTGATCGTCACGCGGGCCGGTCGGCCGGCGTAGGCGTCGATCTCGACCAGGGTGGTTTCATAGTCGATGGTGCCGATGGGCGTGCCGGTACCGGTGGCGGTGTTGAAGTTGCACAGCAGTCGGCCGTTGCCGTCGTCGTACCAGATGTCGCTGCCGGCCTGCAGGATGATGCTGCCCGGCACCACGTTGTCGTTGGTGGTTAGGTTGAACCGCCAGGCGTAGGCCGTCGGGTTGCGCGTGCTGGACCCGGCCACGGGGGTGTTGGGCTGGCGGTACCGGACCTGCACGTTCTGGCTCTTGATCTGCTCGGTGGTGGTCTCCTTGATCACTAGGCTGGAGTAATTGAAAAACGCGCCATTGCTCGGCGGCCGTTGCTGCTGGGTTTTCTTCACGTCCCGCTCGGCCAGGATGGCGGTACCGATGACGGTCATCGCCCCGGTGGTGTAGTTGATGCTGCCCACGGGGGCGGCCAGGCGTTCGTCGATCAGCACGCCGTTGCCGTTGTCCCGAATGCTCAGGCTCTGGCCCCGATCGCTGCTATCCACGACGTTGTTCTGCCAGTCCTTAACAATGCGCTCCACCGACTTGATGATGTTAAAACGCACGCTGCCGGGGGCGATGCCGCCGGGCAGGCTTAGGGTCACGTCGGCCCGGTTGGAGTTGTCGGGTATCACCTGGTCGTGGGTCTCGGTGGCCACGCTGCTCGGGGTGTAGTCGTAACTGATCGACCAGTCGGTGCCGTTGTCCGGCAGGTCACTGGTGTTAAGGCGCAGGCGGCCGTCGCTGTACTCCACGGTGCCGGTGGCGTCGCCGGCCATTTCCCCATCGCCCGTGCCGTCGGTCGCGGTCTTGGCCACGCCGCCACTGGTCCAGCTGACGGTCACGGTACCGGGCTCCAGGTCTTTGTCGTCGGTGGTCAGGGTCACGGGCGTGGTGCCGGTGTAGCCGTCGGCGGTCACGTCGTCGTACCGGCTAACCTCGGTCCAGCGGTAGAAAATGATGCTGTTCGCATCGGGCTGGGCGGTCAGGGTGGCCACGGCGCTGCCGGTCGCGTAGTCCACCTGGCCGCTGCCTTCGCCAATCAGGTTGCCGGCGCCGTCGTCGCGCAGCTCATACCACTTGCCCAGGTACTGGTACGCCACCACCAGGGTGTGCGGGCTCGGGGCCGGGTCCAGGCTCAGCACATAGTTAAAATTGCGGTTGGTCTCGTCGATCTCGATCTTGCCCGTGTGCGGGACGTGGGTTTTCGAGGCGCCTGGCGTCCAGGTGATCGACCCGCTGGCGCTGCTTACATCGATCAGGTTGATCGTGCCGCCGGCATAGTCAATGTCCACCTCGGTGAAAATACCAGGCTGGCCGGTTGCGTTCAGCAGGGTCTCGCGCTCGTCGTGGTAGGTGGTACCGCCCACGGTCAGCTCCAGGGTACCGGGAACGATGGCGGTCGGTAGGGTGATCACGGTACCGGCGGCAATGGTCACGCTCAGGGTGCGCGGTGCGCCGGCCGGAATCACCACGTCGGTGAAGCCACCAGGGCGCTGGTCGATCACGGGGGTTTCGCTGCTCGCGGTCGGGATGATCGGGGCAAAGGTGTCGGTCACGCGCACGTTGGTGGCGCCGCTGGCCGCCGCCTGGGCCAGGGTCGTGGTGCCGTAGTATTTCGCACTGGTCGCCGGCTGGGTGCTGTACACCTTGGAATCGTTGCGCGGGATGGGGTGCGGGTCGTTCGCCGGGTAGTCCTGTTTCAGCTCGGCGCTCAGCTGCAGCACGAATTGGCGGGCGCTAAACGTTCTGATCTGGCCGCTGGCCTCATAGGTGAAGTTTTCGCGGGTCTCGGTCACGTCCAAGATTTTGACGAATTGCTTGGTGTCGTCGGTGTCGCCTTCCTGGAGCATGTAGGTCTCGCCGCCCTCGGGCGCTGGGGTGCCGTTGTTGGGGGCGTAGACAATGATGGTCTGCTGCCCTTTCAGCTGGGTACCGCGCAGCTGCAGGCCGGTCTCTGGCCCTTGGACCACGAAGGATTCGACGCGCTGGCGAGCGTTGGCTCGCTCGTCGTAAAAGTCCTCGGTGGTGAACAGCAGAGCCGACACGTTCGGGTCAGCGGGTTGGGCGCTCAGGATGGTGTGGGCGTCCAGGTATAGATCAGCCGTTGGGGTGTCCACTTTTAGGAAACCCTTTCTCATGCTGGTGTTGCCGTAGGTGCGGTTTACCCGGCTGATGTCTTCGAACATGTTGTTGATGTCGCCGTCGATGATCGGGTTGCCGGTCATCTGGCCGCCGCCGTCTTCGTTGTCGGTCAGGCGCTCGGGTTGCATCAATTTAATGTCAGCGGCTGTGATGGCCATGGTTTATTCCTCGGGTTCGGGTGGCGGTTCGACCGTGAGCAGGCGCAGGGTGACCTGGTATTTCCAGGAGGGCACGTTAGCCGCCGTGGCGAGTCGGTGAACGGGGGTGGCCTCGATGGCCGGGCCCCGGGTGCGATCGAAAATGACGGCGAATTCACGACTGTCGGCCAGCACCAGCGTCATGGGTGTGGTGGCAAGGCCTTCTTTGGTCACCAGGGCATCCAGCGTCGCTCGTTCCAGCCAGTTTTCAGACAGTGTGATGGGTCGGCCGAACTGTTTGGTGCCTTCTTGCACCAGCAGGCCACCGGTGAGGCTGCGCTCGGTCTCCTGCGCTATCTGGTTGAAGTTGAATTCGTCGGTCCAGACCAGGCTGTCTGGCAGTGTTAGGTCGTCGAGTGTCATTGGCTGGCTCTCAATCCGGCTTGTTCCAGGTATTCCATGAAGCGGTTCATGTCTGCCGGGTCACCGGAGATGGTTGCAGTCCCGCTGGGCAACTGCAGGTCGACGGTTTGGTTCCGGCTCGGTTGCTGTGTCGGTTGTTGGCTGGTCGTCTGATTGCTCGATGCCGTGTCGCTTCGATTATTGCGATCGGTGTTGGCCTGCTTTTCGGCTTCGGCTTGTTGTTTCTGACGCTCCTGGTTGATTTGCTCGAGTACTTTCAGGGCTTCCTGCAAATCGTTCAGCGCTTGCTGGTCACCCAGGGCGCGAGCCTGTTCGATCTGGGCTTCCAGTTCGGCGCGTTGCTGGGCGAGGCGACGTTGTTCAACGGCATCCATGTTGCCGCGCAGGCGGTCCAGTTCGTTCTGCAAACCGGTCAGTGTGTTGGCGGCGCTGTCGCTGAAGGCGTCCATTTCATTGCGGGCGGAGGCGATCGCACTTTGCAGGGCGCTGAGGGATTGCTGATCGAGCAGGTCGAACTGGTTTTGTGCACGCTCGGCGTGGCGCACTAGCTGTTCACCCTGCAGGCTGCCGTCGCTGATCGCCGACATTAAATCGCGGTAGGCCAGTTCCTGTTGGCTCCAGGCGATCAACGTCTGGTTCTTGGCTTGCTCCACTTCGGCGGCAAACTGCGAGACACCACTGGCATCGAAGCTGGTCAGCATGTCGCGCACGTTGTCGGCCAGGCTGGTTTGCGCTTCTTCGACGCCTTGTTTAAGCCGTTCGACGTCATCGAGCACCGGCTGTACTGGCAGGTTCAGGGCTTCTTTAAAACTGTTCTGCGCAACGACACCGAGGGTTGCCAGCTCATCGTTGGCCGCGTTGATAAACCCGACGACCTGTTCAGCCAGTGACGTGGCCAACTCGCCGGACGCACGAAAGGCGTTGTTGGTGTCGGCAACGGTGGCCTGGGTGTCTTCCAGCGCGCGGCGTACGCGTTGCTGTCCCGCTTCGACGGTTTGGGCCAGCTCGGTGCTGGCGTCGCCGCTTTCACTGAGCTCCTGCATCCGGCCGTTGATGGCATCGAGGCCGGTGGCAAATTCGCTGGCGCTTTGTTTGCCCGCTTCGTTGGCAGACCGGTATTGTTTTTCCAGTCGGGCTAGGGCACCTTCGGATTCGACCTTTTCCAGAGAAGCCAGCAGCGCATCCGATACTTGCTTGCCGGTTGCCTGGGCGTTGTTGGCGATCTTGCTGAAGGTATCGAGTGTTTCTTTTTCGATGGTAGAGAGGCCGCTGGCGTAGCGCTCCGGATCGAGCCCGATATCGGACAGGGCTTCGTTCAAATCTTCGATGTCGCCCTGGGTTTCCCGGGCCGCCTGACGCGCTTTGTCGAGGGCGGTTTCGGCGGTGTTGCCGAGGTCTTCCATGTTCTCGGTGGCGCCTTCGGTGTTGTCGGCCACTTCGGCAACGGCCGGTGCGGTTTCATCGAAGGCGCGGGCAGCGGCACGGCCGGATTCGAGGGCGGCTTTGCCGTAGTCGAGTGTTTGCTGTGCCAGGTCTTTGGTGGACTCACGCGCCGCATGGGCGTGAATGGCCAATTTTTGAAAGGTTTCGTCGCTGAGCAGGCCGATCTGATTCAGGCCCCCGGCCATCACTTCCAGGTTGGTCATGAACGAAGCGATCGCGCCGGCAACGATGGTCAGAAAACCAGTGGCCGCAGCCTGCACGGTTTGGAACGCCGCCTTGAATGAATTACCCAGGAAGGTGGCCGTCTGCATCAGCTTGTTAAAGCCGCCGATGATGCTCTCGGAATTGGTGACCAGGTTGGTGGCCAAACGGGCGCCCCAGTCGATCACCTTCTGGAAGGTTTCGATAAGCTTGTCGCCGGCACCGGCCTGGTCGAACAGATCCAGTACTTTGTCGGTGGCGTCGGCAACGGCCGGGGCGAGTTCAGAACCGATGCGCCGGGTTAACCCCTGAATGCGCAGCTGAATGTCGTTGTAGACATCGTTGGCTTTGTTGAGTTGGTCGAGCTCCGCTTCGGTGTAAATGGCGCCGCGCTGACGCGCCTCGGCCGCGATGGCGCGAAGGCCTGCTGCGTTGTTCTCCAGCAGGGGTTGCAGGCGAGCCGCGTCGGACCCCAGTTTTTCCAGCAGCGCGACCTGTTCGGATTTGCTGTCGAGCTGCTCGATGGCACCGGCCAGTTTGATCAACTGCTGGTCGGGCGCGAGTTGCGTGAATTCGCGGATGTTGAGGTTCAGTTTGTCGAACACGTCGGCCGCTTCACCAGTGCCCGATGCCGATAGTTCACCCAGTCGCTCGGTGATGCTGCCGAGAATGTTGACGACGTTCTCACCGGTGAGCCCAACGCGCTCGCCAGCGATCTCCCAGATCTGCAGCGCCTCCCGGTTGATGTTCAGGGCATTGCTGGTATTGGTCAGGGAGTCGGCAACCTGAGTCTGGCTGCGGCTGAAAATACTAAGGGTGGCAATGGATGCACCAGCCGCTGCCGTAAAGCCGACAACTGCGGTGCCGACGGCCTTAAGAGGACCAACCAGCTTGCTCAGTCGGCCGCCGGTTTTTTCGGATTCTTCCCCCAGGTTTTGGGTACTCTTACTTGCCTTGTTGGTGCCATCGGCGGCGGCGACGGCGCTGTCGCGCATGCCTTCCAATTCCAGGCGCAGCGTTTCAACTTCAGCGTCGACGTCGACGATTTCCGTTTTCACCCGCTGCTGGGCACCGGCCAGGTCTTTGGTGCTGATGCCGGCATCGTTCAGGGTTTTGCGCAGTGATTGCAATCGCACCTGGTTGGACTGCCAGGCGGTGTCGGCTTCTTTGGCGGCTTTGCGGGCGCGCTCGAATTCGGCGGTCTGTTTGCGGGTTGGGTTTTCCGTGAGTGCCAGGGCGCGGCCGAGTTCGGTGGCTCGCTGACTGGCGGACTCCTGCTGGTCGGCCAAATCCTGAGTTTCTTTTTTCAGGCTGACGAATTGGCCGATCAGGGCTTTTTGGTCGGTCAGGCTTTCGAGGCGGGCGCGCAGTTCTTGCATGGCCCCGGTGGTGTCGTCGAGCCCATCGCGAAATTGTTTGGTGCTGTCCGGCAGTTGGTCTTTGCCAGTCTGCTCCAGCTGCTCCATTTCCGACACCAGCGCTTCGATGTTTTTCAAACCATCGACGGCGGCGGAGATCAGCAGATTGACGTTTTCGTTATTGCCAGCCATTAAGCAGGGGCTCTCTCAAATCATGGTAATGGCCCGGTGTCCGGGTACCTGACCCCAGGCTGTGGTTGGTTAAAGCAGGTCGGGTTGGTGACCGGCCGCCATGGCCAGCCACCAAAACCCCGATCAGATCATCGCCATTTCAACGAACTTGCTCAGGCCAGCACCGGTGCGAGTATCGTCAGACAGCACGGTTCCGGAGAGGGTGAGCTCCGCAAAGTCGTCACCACCATGGCGCTGGAAACCCGACGTCGGCGAGAGTTTTATGCGGAAGTAGGTGGCGCCCATCGGGTTGCCGCTATCCACCGCGTTCAAGCCTTCCCAGCGCAGTTCGTACAACTGTTGCGCAGCGGCCAATGCCTGAATCAGGTACTGCGGATTGCGCTCGTAGGTGACGGCCAGCGGAATGTTGGTATTGGCCGTGGGGTACTGAATACTCGTCGGCGCGTCCTTGATGCGAATGCCATGAGGCGTGCGGTCGTAGTCTTCCGCATTGGTGAGTGCGACTTTGCCAAGATGTGTCCAGGTGACGGTGCCGTCAGTGACCGTGCCGTAGCCTGTTGGCCAGGTGGGTTCTGTAGTGCCTGTAGTGCCGGCGGTGGTGGCCATATAGGCCTCGGTGGCATCGATGTAGACGTCGCCTTCTTCAACGACCACCTCAGACGCCCAAGTCACGTTGCCGAGAATATCGACCGTGATGGACTGATGCGGATCGGGCAGGTACCGGAAACCGACCCGGGTACCAGACCAGGACATTAACGCTTCATCGTTGACCGTTTGCGCGCCGAGCTGCTCGATGTTGGCCAGAAAACCGGACGCAATGTTCTCCGGGCTGATGTCGTTACAGGTCGCTTCGAAGGTGAACGACGACACCCGCTCGGACACGTCCAATTCGCCACCGGCGACGGTGGTGTAATCCTGTCGGGATTGACGGTCGATCTCGATGGACTCGGTGAAGCTGGTCACGTTGCCCAGCTCGAACGGCCGACCGCCACCAATCGGGCGGAGAATGAAGCGGCCACGGCCCTGGTAGCCGCGTGTTTCTGAAGTCAGTGGCATGGTTAAGCCCTCATGGTTTTAGAATGGTCAGCGCGTAGCTGACCGTTAGGGTGTAAGACACAGAGGCCATGTTTGAACCTCCTTCGGGATGGGCGTATTCACCGCCCGAGAGTTGAATTTGCAGCACGCCGGGCAGCGCATCGATTTCGGTCAGTGGCAGCAACGCCCGGATGATGTCTTCGTCCAGTTCATCGAGCGCCGGCTCGTAGTCGGACGGCAGCGCATTGATTAAGCCGGTGATGTTGATCTCCCGATCCTTGCGCACGGTGCGTGGTTTCGGGTTGGTTGGGGTGCTGGCCAGGGTGGCGATCGCAATCGCCGGCAGAACAATGTCACCGGTGCTCAGGCCATCGGCACGACCCCGAAACACCGTCGGGTTGGTGTTGAATTCATTGGCTGTGGTGATGTTGTTCAGTGCATCGATCACTGCATCGACCAGTTCGGTACCGCGCGTCATCGTTTGGTTTCCTGTTGTCGTGCGAAGGCGAATTGCCGTTTGAATTCCGCTTGCAGCTCACGGCGCACCGAAGGCTCCAGGTCTTTCATCGACGTTCGGAATACCTGGTTCACGGAGGGGCCATACAAGTGCTCGACGCTGTTGCGGCCTTCCCCCGTGCGCACGAAGACGCCGAAGCCGTTGCCTTTGTTCAGCGGCAGCAGAAAGGCTTTGCGCATCTTCTTCCGGCTGCCCTGGCGGCTGACGTGCACCGACACGCCGGCTTGCTTGCGGCCCGGGGCAATGGCGCGTATCGGGTCACCGGCGGCTCTGCGCGCCTGGCGGCTGAGCTGCTTGCCACCAAACCGCATCAAGCGGGTAGGCCGGTACCGGGCCGTAATCACGCTCGATGGGTTTTCCAGCGAGGCGGTTTTGGTGATCTTCAGGTGACGGTCGACGTACTCTTTTTTCAGGCGCACCTGGTCGCGGATCAGCTTGCTGGCTTCGGTCCGGAGTTTTTTGGTCACGCGATTGACCGTCCGAAACTGCGCAACGCGCGCCGCGCGTTCGGTGCCTTTGATGACCTGGCGAGCCTGGGTAATGGCCGCCGCGTTAACCCGGTAGCTCATCGCAGCAGCACCTTCACCAGCACATCGAAGCCAGACTGGTCCGGCATGGTTTGATCCACCTGGTAGGTCTGGCCACGAATGATGACGGGCTGGCCTTTTTGCAGGTCAGGCACGTCGGCTTTGCGCAAGGCGAGGGTAGAGCGTGGTTCGACCAGGCCGTCATACCCCGGTACGCTGACCAGTTCGTTGTCCGGAATGCCATCCACTTCGGTACCGGCGAGCGTGACCGTTTCGGCAAAGGCATCGAAGCAGGCTTCGGCGGTTTCCTGTGCGAGGTTCGTGGTCATCAGTCGGTCCTCAAGTGGTGCGGCGTGCGTATCACATTGGCGTGCTAAGTGAGGGTCATTATTAAGCGGGTGGTACCGGGCTACCTGTCGTGGGTGGCCCGGTAATGGAGCGGGTTAATCGGTGAAGTCGGGTTTGTCTTTCGGTGCGATGGTGGTGCTCGAATGCACCCCGGCGGCTTTGTCGGCCTGTTGCTCTGCCTGGCGTTCGGCGCGCACCTGGTCCGGGTCGTTCCCGCGTGAGTGAATGACGTCGGACTGGCTGCGGAAACCGGCTTGAACTTCCAGCTTGAGCGCCTGCACATCCTGAACCGGATGGAAGTACGGCCAGGCGGGCGGTACCCAGCGCACGGCGTTGTTCGAGTCGTCGGCAATGGCATTGGCCAGTTGCGCGGCTTCAATAAAGCGATTGATCACTGGGCGCATCAGTTGGCGCACAACCCGGTTCCACTGGTGCTGTTCCACCCGGCGCCGGTACTCCATGATCAGCACCCGCGCGGTGCGATCGCTCAGGCCACCAAAGTCACCGGTCAGCAGTTCATAGGGCATACCGAGACCAGCGGCCAGGGCACGCGCACTGATCTTTTGGAAAGGCTCATACTCGCCACCCAGCGAAGGCAGATCCGGAAACTTCACATCTTCACCGGGCAGCAAGGTGTAGCCGCTGCCGGGTTCAATATCGGCCATTTCACGGCCTTCGATGTCTTCGCCGGTGACTGGATCTTGCCCGGGTTCGTCCGGCTCTGGCCGCATGAAAAAAGCAGTGAAGTGGCTGGCCTGTTTCTGACGCTCCAGGGTGGATTCGTCGAAGTCGTTCATCTGCTGTATGCGTTGCAGGCCGACGGCCATGGGCGGCACACCGCGCATCTGGCCCGGGCGCAGCACTTCGTACAAATGCGCCACATCACGCGCCGGCACGCGAGTCAGGTCGGCCAAGGCGGCACTGCTGCTGTATTGCTCGCCCGGGTGTTCGCGGTGAAACCAATAGGCCACACGCTGCCCCAGGCGGTTCAGTTCAATGCCCTGAACGATGCGGTTACCGTTCATCAGTTGCGGGTAGTCGATGAGGGGCAGCATGTCGGCTTCCAGCAGTTCCAGCTGGAACGGAACCGTCAGGCCATCATCGAGCCGGCGCCAGCGGAACCGCACGAAGGCTTCCCCGGCTTCGCGCCAGGCACGCACGGCCGCTTCCTGCAGACCATAGATATCGTAATTGCCGGAGGCGTCGCACTCGTCTTCCCAGGGCATCCATAGATCGGTCAGCAGCCGGTCTTCGAACCGGGGCACGATGCCGGTACCGATCATGTTGGTAATGTCCACCTCGATCGCGCGGGACGCCAGCGGCGCGTTGCGAATGGCATCGCGGGCGCGCATGCGAATGGTGCCGAGGTTGGCCATGTTGGCGAGGTTCGGGCCGGGGTTGCCTTTATCTCGAAAGGCCTTGTTGCCGGGTTTGCCCGCCTGCCAATAAGAGTAAAACCGACGGGTCCGGTTCATGGCCCGGCGCCCGGTTCGTTTGAGTTGCGACCACCACTTCAAAAGCCTGTTCCCCGCATTGGCCATACCCGGCGGTGGCCACCTTTAGCCTTGAGCAGATCGCGCTGAATGGCATCCCGCGCTTTGAGCAGTTCGCTCATGTCACGGTACTCCACGGTGCGATCGGCAAAAGACACGCGGCGCTTGCCCTGGGCAATGGCTTTGTTGATGGTATCCAAATCGTTCTGGGTGAAGCTCATAGCCCTGCCTCAACTGCCAAAGGAAGAAGGGCCCGTGTTACCGGGCCCGGTGGTCGGTCAGGTGCGCTTGGCGCGCAGCAGCATGGCGGGGCGTGTGGCGATGGGCAGTGGGTAGCTGTACAGCTCCACGTCGACAAAGGCGTTGCGCTTTTCGTCGGGGATGATCATCGGGTACACGTCCTGCCCGGGCAGGTTGATGGTGTCGAAGAACTCACCCGGGCTGAACGCCATCAGGAAAGCACCGGGCGCATTCACCGGGTAGAAGTGCGCTTTGTCGGTACCGATGGCCACTTTGGAACCATCGTCCGTGCCCCGGTAATTCACCCAGCGGATGCCGCCATAGGTGAACTCTTCATAGGCCATGCCCACGTCGTTGCGCAGCTCGGCCGCCTGCTGGGTGTTCAGATAGGTCTGGCGCACTTCCGGGTGGGCCGTCAGGTCATCCCAGAAGTTATCGCCGACGATCGCTTCTACCATGGTACGCCCCGGTACCCAGGCACCCTTGGCGGCTTTCTGCATGGTGCGGATCACCTGGTTGCACTTCTTGCGCACCGCGCCCGAGGCCGGGTCGGCGTTATCCAGGTCGAAGTCGATTTCAGCAGGCTGGGTGACACCGAATGCACTGAAGTAGTTTTCGATGATTTCGCCATCGGCGTCGACAACAATGCCCTGCACCGCGCCGAGCATCATGTTTTCCCAGGTCAGTTCGACATCGCGCATCAAACCGGAAGGGCCATTCAGGCGGTCGGCCACTTCGGTCTGGACCTGCGCCAGTTCGGTTTCAGAGCCGAAGGCGCGAATGCCGGAAATTTCAGAGGCGGTAATGCGATCGCTTTTGGCAATGCGCACGGTGCGGAAGTCTCGAATTTTCCGCTTGCCTGCGCCGCCGGCGACCGGTGGTGCACCGCGCTCGGACGTCTTGATCAGCGACAGCACACCCTCTTTGCTTTCGATGGCGACCGTCTCAGAACGCACCCGGCGTGGGGTGAAGATGCCGCGATTGCGCAGAAAGCTCGGCTGGTATTCTTGCTCGGACATCGCCTCCAGCAAGGTGATCATTGAGAAGGCGTTGTTGCCGAAAATGTCTAGTGTTGCCATGTGGAAGTTACCTCTTCAATTAGCGCGCGATGATGCCCAGGCCTTCCAGGGCCAGGGTCGCGGTTTCGATGTTGCCTTCGGTTGCGCCTTCGAAGAACACCAGCTCTTTGCCGTTAACTTCGCAGTCGCGCACCAGGGCCACGCCTTGTTTATCACCACCGGTGGCATCGACTGGCGCAAAGGCGACACCAAACACCGCTTCGCTGCCGTCGATGTTGGCCGGGTTCCAGGCGCGCAGCTTGTTCGAGGCTGTCACGCGGCCGACGATCTGGCCGGCTTCCAGCACTTCATCTGCCAGCACGGTGGCTTGCAGGCGGGAGCGGTGGCCGTTGGCCTCCGACACAATGAACTCGCCGGCGTGCCGGCCTTCTTCCAGGGTTGCCATTACCAATTACCTCGTTTCACTTGGTTTTTACTGAAGGCATCGGACCAGGAAGCCTTGATGCCGCCATCGGGTTCTTCATCAGCGCCAGCTGGCACCAGTTGCCCTTGCACCTGCAGGGCATCGTCGACCGCTGCCTTGATCTCCAGAATGCGCTGCTTGGCAGCCGCCACCGTCAGGCCTTCCCGAATCCAACTGGCGGCCATGGTGTTCAGGCCATGCTCGGAGCACAGTTCGGCCAGGGCCGCCGGGTCTGGCTTGTCTGCCGCTGGGCCGCCATTGGGTTTGCTGCCGCCCGGGGCGGGCGGTTGGGTAGAGGCTTCAGGGTCGGTGCCAGGCTCTGCAGGCGGGTCTTGTTCGGGGGTTGAGTCGTCGTCGCCAGTGGCACCACTATCGTCATCATTGCTCGGCTCGGGCGTGCTATCACCCGCCGCCTGAATGCGAGCCAGCACCGCTTCGGGAATGTCGACGGCTTCCGCCAGGGCAGCGGTGGCCGAGCGTTTAAGGCTTTCGACCTTGTCGGCAAAGCCCAGCTCCACGGCCTCGGCGGCGGTGAGCCAGGTTTCTTCATTGAGCAGGGAGCGGACTTCGTCTTCGCTTTTGTTGGTGCGGCCCATGTAGGTGGACATCAGCGACTGCTCGAACTTCTCCAGATCGTCCGCCGTTTTGCGCAGCTGCTTGGCGTTGCCGGCGGCGAACGTCCAGGGGTTGTGGACCATCATCAGGGTGTTTTCAGGCATGATGATTTCATCACCCGCCAGGGCGATGACGCTGGCCGCACTGGCGGCGATGCCGTCGATGCGCACGGAAACGGCAGCAGAGTGGGCTTTCAGGAAGTTATAGATGGCCAGGCCATGATCGACCTCGCCACCCCGGCTATTGATGGTGACCTCGATCAGCTCGACGTCATCGCCGGCGGCCTCGACATCGCGAATGAACTCGCGATCGGAAAGGCCCCATTCGCCGATGATGCCGCGAATAGAGACCTGAACGGCCTTCGCCTCAGCCTGCGCGCGGACGGTGAACCATTGTTGGGGCATGATGTTGATGTCTCCATTGGGTGGATGGAGACATCATGCGGGGGGATTGGGGTGGGTGCCTGTCGTGGGTGTGGGCTATATAGTCGATAGTCACTTATAAGTAAGACGAATTTAACCAGCAGCCCCTGTTTAATTTCTTATTTAGTGTGTGGGTCTATTGTTCACTTCTTGGGGAAGTACTCTTGCTCCATCTTGAGATTTACTTTATGCCAGCCATCCAGTTCAGCTTTTTGCTTTCTAATTCTCTCTGGGTCAATGATTCTTTTTCTGTATTGCAGGATGCTATTGTCTATATTTTTTGAAATTATCATTTGATTTGCATTTTCGCAAATGATTTTAATCATTTCTTTCGTTTTTTCTACAGACAGTCTTGTACCTTTTAGGTAAGGTCTATCACCTATTTGAACGAATAATGCATGCTCTGGTCCAATTGGAAAAATAATATTACCTTTGATCTTTCCCCATCCGCCTTTTAAATCGTACTTGTTGTTGTCGATATAGTTTAATTTGACAACAGGATTGTCACTGGTAGGCCAGTAAAATCCTTGGGCGGGTTTTAAAATGGTCCATTTGTGATTATGCAAGTGCTTGCTAGTTGACTCTAATAAATGTCTGATGCCAGCCAACCATGTGCTTCTCCCGATATAGGTTTTTGCTTCAAGAGTTCCAGTGTCTGCTCCAGGTTCAATGTTTGTGTTGATTCTAAGAGGGAAAAACTCTGGATGTATATTTCCATTCGATATGGGGCCTTGAATTCTGTGTGATTTATCGAGTTTTTCAGGAAGATCACTCAATACATCTTTGAGAATATCAGGCACAATTTTTTGGAAACTATATAAATATTCATATAGTCTTGCCGGAGTCCTAACATCTTGAGCTGCTAAGAAGTTGATAAGTTTGTGCCAGTCATCTTTAGATAGCTTTCTATCAGATGTAGCCCTTTCGAGTGCTTCATTAGCAGGTGATTCGAAATTTTTATCTAGCCAAGTTTCTACTTCATCAGATAAGTGTTCTGAGTACAATTGAACATACAGGAATTTTTGGTATGTTATAGCTTTCGTATAATATTTTTTCCAGTTAGAGATGCTGGGGTGGGCCACCAGTATTTTGAATCCAAATACTTTCTGATCTGAATCAGCCCATCTTTTAAGGTAGCATTCTGGAACATAGTGATTTTTCTTACGCAACTGTTTCATTTTTACCTTAAAATTAGGGTGACGTCACTTACCTTCAAGTCTCTCAAGTTGAATAAAGAGTGCTATGGAAGCTATTAGGGATCAATTATTTCCTCGATTAGATTGATTCTTTGAGAAGTAAAATCTATTTCATTTGTTAGCTCTTCGATACTTTCCAAAGTAGCATGGAAATCACTCGAGTTGTCAATGGTGAAATTTTTATCGTGAAAGCTAGATAAAGATCTTTCCAGCACTAGTTTTCCTTTCATCAAGTGCTTTAGTCGTACTCTTTCATCTTCTAGTATTTCTTTTAGATCGAATTCATTCAAAGGCTCTGACTTAAGTTTTAACTCATTGTCTGATGAAATATTCGTGTGTATTTTTGAATTGAGGATCACACGTGAATTTTGTCGTTTACGCTGGATGTCTTTTATTTCATTGACAACGTATTCGTTTACAGGTTCGTCAAACTTGTCTGCAGCGTGCTCAATGAAGCTGCTAGCTACATACAAGAGTATTTTTTGACTCGTTTCAGTTTGAAACTCTTTGACTAGTTCAGGTCTTGGGCTAATTGTTTTGCCATTTACTCTGTGCCACCAATCTGATTTTTGGTCATCTGTTACAAAAATAATCGGAACATTCTTTTCTTTAGCTTTTCTTATTATTTCCATCCATATGATTAGGTCACCATAAACCCGGCATTTATCTTTAAAAGACTCTGGGTTGGGGTTCTTCCCCTGATCTTTAAAGCCAGGAGGTATTTGTTCCTTATATCGCTTGCTGCCTTGCTCAAAAATCTCCTCAAGTTCACTTTTTTCGAATTGAGGGCCAATATTGTTTGAAAAAATATCTAGTAGTTGGTTTTGGATGTCGTCAACATGAAATCTAGAATCATGCTTCTCTTGGTTTGACTTCATTTCAGTAACGATTTTTTCGAATATTAAATCAGCGCTTTCAAGTGTTTCTTGGCTAATGAAAGGATGCTTACTAGAGCTTTCTAAGCTTTGTTTTAGCTTTCTAATTTCCTTCTCGGTGTTGTCATACTCTTTGGATTGATTGGATATTTCATTGAGGCGTGTCTCAAGATACTCTTCTGCCACTTGATATGGCATCCATAATCTATCTTGAATTTTGTGTAAAATTTTAATCACATCTTGTTTGGCAGGTTCTGAATACCGATACAGGTTAACTAGTGTGTTTGTGTCCAAGACGAATAAGCAACTGTCCCAGATTTCACGATAATCTTCATCGGTGGGTTTGAAATGACCTGGGAAAATATCTTTTAAGTTCATGTGGGTTCCATCAAAGATGTAGTTTTTTCGATTCGTGGAATTCTGGCTGACACTACATTGTGTTTAATATTAAGCAGGTTAGTTTGTTCAATTATCTATTGTCAATCTATAAGTTTTTTGAGCCCTGGAAATATGCAAATATATGTGTTCCACGTACACCGTTTAATTGCAAGGCACTTGAACAGGTCAGGTTTTTCGGAACGCGGACTTCTTAGTAAACCCCCTCTTGTTTTCAAAGCCGTTTTCAGAACGGGTTTTGGTACTCCCTCTTTCCAAGCTTTTCACAGACTCTTGCCTTTCAATCCGCGACACCCGGTAACTATTCTGCTCCAAAGGCCGAGCCCAGGCTGGCGGCTTATCCCAGTTTATCCGCCGAACACCCAGCTGCAGCCCAGCAGCCCGGTTCATAGCCGCCAGGTCGATGGCCTCGTTCCTGGAGCGTATCTTCTTCCAGGTCCCGTTATGCTGGCGTAGCTCCGCCTGCCATTCATCCCAGAACCAGGCACCGAGCCACTGGGGAAAGTGAAGGCGGGAGGTGCCATCGTCGGCCCGACGGGCGGCGTTGGTGACGGCGTCTTTCAGTAGGTTGGGGTTGCACACCAGTAGGGGGACATCGGCCTTGGCGCCTTTGCCGACCTTGCTCTCTTTGATCAATGGTGCCGAACGGGATGAAGCGCCTTTGTAGAGGGCGATGCGGCTGGTCAGGCGCTTGCGTGCGCAGCGGCGCCACCATTCGTAGGCGTTGTCGGTTACGCCGTCTTCTCCACCGGTGTCAACGATGGTCAGCCGGATCCGGAGTTCCTGGCCTTCCACACTGGTGCGGTAGGTGGCGTTGACCACTTTGTCGGTAATGCAGTCCCAGTCTTCCGGGTAGCTGGCAGGATCCAGCGGGGCGGGCTCGCCGTCTGCGCCTTCTCGGTGGCTGGTTTTAATCTCGTAGCGGTCGATCAGCCATTGCTCCTGCTCGGGCCCGTGGGCGTGCACCTGCACCACGAAGCGGGCGTTCTGGCCACCTTGAACGTCGACCGCTGCGGTTACGAACCGGGCCTGTGCCGGCACGATGTAGCGGGGGAAGTCTTCGGCATTGTCGGCCGGGTCGTTGGCGGCCATGTCGGCCAGCAGGGCTCTGGGCAGGTAGGGTGCGCCCTGGTCTGTGTTCACGGTCACCTGCAGGGCGAGTTCAGAGCCGGAACTGGCGAAGTCCCGCAAGCCCTGGAAGTACCGCAGCAGCAAGCTGTACCAGCTCTGGTAGGCGGCCGCGACACCGCCGATCCAGTAGCTGGCAATGCTCGATTCAATACCGGTGTCTGACTTGATACCGGTTTTGGTAATGGTCTGGCCATCGCGCAACCATTCGCCGTGCTCGAGTAACGACTGCTTGTGGGTGGCATCGATGCCGGCTCCGCAATGCGGGCAATAGATCACGGCGTGTTCTCTGGCCAGGGCTGTGAGGTCTACACTGCGGATGGTTCGGAGCAGCTCGGTTTCTTCCGGGATGCTGGCGAACAGGTCCAGCCCGGGGGTGGCCTGGAAAAACTCTTTGCAGTGCGGGCATGGCCAGTAGAAGCGGCGCCGGTCGCCGCGGTTGTAGATCCCCAATATCCCATGGGCGGGCGGAGCTTCATGCAAGGTGGAGGGCCGGAAGTTGGGGTCGGTGATCGGCTTGCCGGGTGATGATTCCACCATGCACATACCACGGCTCAGGAAGGTGGTGGTGCGTTTCAGGCCCAACTGGAAAGCCGCACCTTCACCATCGATGTCGTCTGGCATGCGGTCGTAGTCGGTTAGGGCGACATAGCGGTAATCGCTCGAGGCCAACTGACTGGCAGAGGGCCAACCGATCTTGAGCCACATGCCGTGTTTGAACAGCTTGTCGTGGGTGTTGTCGTCGTGCGCCCGGCTGCTCTTCAGCTCGGCAATTTTGGGGCTGTTGCGTATGGCCCGGTCGATTCGGGTTTTCGAGTAGTCCCGGGCTTTGTCCTGTGTCATCTGAACGATCAGCATGTCACCCGGGTCGCAGGTGACGGCGTAGGAAACCCAGGCGTCGAGCAGGCCCATGGTCTTACCCGATCGGGCCGGGCCAACAAACACCACGGCTTCGTGGCCACGGCTGGCCAACATCGTCATGGGCTCGACCATGTAGGGGGTTTCTTTGGCAGACCAGAAACCGGTGTAGCCACCGGGTTGGATGATCTTCAGGGTTTCGCCGGCGCCGTCCGGAACGCTCACCCGACGAGGTGGTCGGAAGGCCTCGGCTGCGGCACGCACGATGGGTAGGGCGGATCCAAACATCAGACAGGTTCCTTCTCTTCAGACAGGGGGTCTTCAGGCATGGGCGTCAGTTCCGAGAGCAGATCGGCAATGGCGGACATCTCGGATTCCAGGGCCAGTTCAATGGCCTCGATCAGCTCTGGCGCGCAGCCGGTCCGGCGCTCGATGTTGTCTGGCACGCTGCGCAAGCCCTGGGCCAAGGTGCTGAATGCCCGGGCGACGCAGTGCTCCACTTCGCTGGCAGGGATCAGCTCGCGGTCACTCCGTTGCAGTTCCCGTCGCTTGGCTTCCGATTCGTACCAGGCTTTTCGGTCTGTGGGCGGTAGCAGGTCCGGGTCGATCAGGGCTTGGGATTCGGTCTGCTCGCCGAACCGCCACTTGGCGACATCGAGCGCATCGAACACCCAGGGCTGACCAGGCCGGCCTTTTTCGACATAGGGGCAGCCGCGCCGAATCCAGCCGTCGACGGCCTGGGGCGAGACCTCAAAGAACTGCGCCAGCTCGCCTTTATTCAGCCGTCGCAGGGCCTGGGCTCCGTTCAGCTTGGTCACCTCAGGCATGGCGACCACAACAACAAGCCATAGGGCGCCGAAAATCTCTTAAGCACTGCGCTTCCGCGCCCCCGTACCGTTCTGCTTTCGGCAGGGTCCCCGGCCGGTCTGGAGGGGCAGGGCTATCTGGTCGTTTCGGGCCAGCAGATCGGACTCGTCGGCCCAGTCGTGCCAGGCGGCGTTGGCCTCGTTGCCTTCAATGAGGCGCTTCACCCGGTTCACGCTCATGTCCATCACCCAGGCGATTTGTCGCGTGGACATGCCCTTGCTCTTTAGCAGCAAGCATTGGCGGCGCTTGCGGATGTGGCTCTTGTTCATCACGGGCGGGCGGATCGTTTGGCCGCCGTAGATGGCCACCAACTTAAGCAACGGCTCATAGCCAATGTCCTGAGCGATGGGGTGGTCGGGCCCGGGGCAGTCCGGAATGTACAGGGTGCGATCGCCCCAGACTTCGCAAATGATGACGGCGGTCTCGAATCCAACTTCGGCCGCGATGGTCTCTATTACTGTGCTCATTGTGTGCCCTGCCTGTTGGTTTTCATGTGTGTCCTAGTCCCATTACATCTGTGACACGCTTGCCGCGCAGACGTTGCAGCATGCGGGTTGTAGCGTTTGGGTTGGGTGTGGCGATCTACCATCCGTCTACCATCCGCGCGAAGTCGATCGACTGGGATCCCAGCCAGTGGTGGTAGTCTTCCAATGCCTGGCGAGTGCGTTCGTCGGCAAAGGTGTGGATGTAGGTGCGGTCCATCTTGCTGGGGGTGTGGTTGATCAGCAGTTCAGCGATCATGTAGTCGGTGCCCATGTCCGCCCAGGTGGTGCGTGCAAACTTGCGCAGGTCGTGGCTGGTCCACTGGCCCTGGCTGATGGACTGAATGAGTCGATAGGCCTGCCGCCGTGATAGTGGCCCTGCTTCCCCTCCAAACAGATAGCCCGTTGATGTGTTCGCCCGGTACCGCTGCAGCAGGGTGATGGCCTGGTCGGTCAATGGCAGCCGATGTGCCTTGCGAGTCTTGGTGTTCATGGCCGGTATGTGCCACCAGCGGCCTTTGAAATCGAACTGGCGCCAGGTGGCCAGCCGGGTCTCGTTGATGCGTGTGCCGTGCATGGCCATAAGGGTGGCCAGCATCGATGCCTGACCCGATGCCCGGGTGATGGCGGTGAACAGCTCGCTGGCATCGCTCGGCTTCAATTCGCTGCCTTTCGGTACCGAGCGACTGTCCATGAAGTCACTGAGCTTGAACTGACTGAGCGGGTTGGACCCGATGACATCCAGGGTGGCTGCTTTGTTCAGGCAGGCATTCAGCACGCGGTAGACCTTCTCGACGGTCGCGGGCTTCAGGCTGTCCTGCAGAGGCATGAGCAGTTCGGCGTCAATAACGGGGCGGATGAGATCGCGGGGGCGCAGGGCGGTTAAACCAGGGGCATTGAGCAAGTGCGTGCGAAGGATGCTGACAATGTCGGCTCTTCGTTCGGGTGAGAGGCTTCTATCGCGTTGGGTACGGTCCCGATACCAGACCAGGACTTCGCCCAGGGTTTTACCGGTGTCGAGGTTGGCGCTCTGCTCGCTGCCGGCGACCAACAGCTTTGGTGCTTCCTTGCGAACCACGGCGGTGCTGACATCGGGCCAGCGACCAATCTTCAACCAACGCGACTTGAACTGCCGCCCGACCAGATACCAGGTGCCGCTGGTCCGGTTGCTGTGGTACCGGAAATACAGGGAACGCAGTTGCTGGTCGTGCAGCTCATGAACGGTTGCACGGGCATGCCGGCGAATGGCGGCGTCGGTAATGGTCAGCTGAGTGGAGGTCACACCAGACTCCGATAGAGGAAGCCCGGGCGGGCTTCAGGATTGCCACAAGCGTTCGCGCACCGCATGGCCCAGCGTGCGATCGCTGAACCACCAGGCGATGACCGTGGCCGTGGCTGCCACCAGCATGTTCAGAATGGTCAGTTTCAGCACCGGGTCTGCCGTGACGAAGAAGGCCACCATGGTGAACAGCACCAGAATGGCGGTGAGGGCAGGGCGGGTGATCTTGCGGGCGAACTCGGCGATGCGCAGCAGGCGGCTCTCGCCCTGATAACCGGTGGCCGATGCGCTCTCCAGGCTGGCGACATAAGCCTTGGCCTCGGCCCGGCTTTCCTCGGTTTCCTTCAGCACCTGCAGTTCGTTCAAGCGTGAGTCCGCTTCCAGTCTGGCCAGCGCCATGTCTTGCTGGCCCTGGCGCAGATCGATGGTGGCATCGAGGCGCTTCATGGCCAGGTCTTGTTTGTGGGTTTCGCGGGCCTTGAAGATGCCCAGCACGTTCGACGCCAGGCTGCCGAATACGCCCAGCAGGCCACCACTGGCCAGGTCGGTAATGGTTTGAGTTACGCTCATGCGGCTGCCCTCTCGGTTTGGGTTCGTGGGTCTAGGACTACCAGGTAGAAGTCCTGTTTGTTCATGTGCTTGAAGAAGCGGCGGCAGGCGGCACGGGATGCACCGATCGCTTTTTGCCCGGCCAGGCGAGTGGCCAAAGTGCCCAGCAAAATGCAGCCCTGCACATCGGTGCGGTACCCAAGCGCGGCATCACCTGCCCAGTTGCCCGCGTGGGTCAGAATGAACGACCGGCCATCGACACCGGTCACCAGGTACACCCAGCCAAAGCGGGGCGACTTGTGCCAGACGCATCGGTACCGGCCAGCAGGAATGCGGCTGATGTTCGGCTGGTTATTGCGATCGGGCAGTTCCAGGGTGTGGCAGAACACCTGATAATCGACCATCAGCTTGCCGCGCGTGCCTTCGTTGTCGTCGGGGTCGCGGACAAGCCAGATGGTTTTCATATTGGTAGCCAGCCCAGTCGATGCAGAGTCGCGATTGCTCCCAACACGCTGAGGGTTGCGGTGCCGTAGGCCATGATCTTGATGACGCTGCGATTAATAGTGCGCACATCGTCTGATGTTGCCGTCATGGCCAGCCGTTCATTAACGGCATGCAGTTCTTTGCGCACACCAGCCATATCGTCTTTGAGTCCATCGATGGTGTTTTTGATCACGCCGACCTCCTGCTCCAGAGTGCGGACGCGCGGTGGTTCCTCCTCGAGCTGTCTCACTCGGTGCTTGAGCACCGCAAGCTCTTGATCTATGTGAACCTGTGTCATGCGGCGCGGTACTCCTTAAACGAAAAAACCCGGCTCAGTGGCCGGGTAAAAGCTGATTGTCATCGAGTTCAGAGAGGTGGGCTCCTCTCACTAGGGCAGAACGCCCAAGTTAAAGAAACCATACCCTTCTACTGCAGAAATGTGATTGCCCGCAGGCATGAAGTGGTGTTACTGGCGAAGTTGACCGGAGGTGTAACGCATCTGCCCAGCGGTGTTGAGTACCTGGGCGACACCGATCTGATACTTGGCAATCATTTCCAGGGTGGCGCGGTGGGCCATCCAGGCGGCAGAGACGTCGTAGCCCAAGGCTGTGACGTCGGCGAGTACGTATTCGATGGGGTTGGGGTAGCTGGGGTCGAACAAGTCTTGGTTGGATAGCTCACCACCCCAGCTTGATGCGGGGTAATTGTGGAGGCGGTGTTGTTCAGCGGCTTTGCGTTCTTCCTGAAGCCGGATTTCCAGAGCTTCGCGCTCTCTCTTGACCTTGGCGAGCTCGAATTCGAGATGGTCTACTTGATTGCTGAGGCTTGCCTCTCTGGAGCTGTTTGCTGAGTCCTTGAAACCAAAAAGAGTACCGAAAAAACTGATCATGAAGTGAATCCCTATAAACCTTGGTGTTTGATTCAGACTACACTTAGCAGTGTGAAACTGAATGCAAACTGAATATACGGATTCTTTTCGATAAGTTCGTTATTTTAGTTGAAACCAAGAGAATGTGTAGTAACGCATTAACTACCAATAATTTTGAGTTCGAAATTTTCTTGGTGTGGAAGAAACTGTTATAGAGAAAACACTTTCTTCCACACGTTTAACTATCTGCTCTCCAGATAATCTCTTTTCTTCTCATATTCAATCATTGCCAGCTTATCTTCAATTTTCTTTTCTGCGTAAGATTTGTGCTCAAGGAACCTAATGGAGTTGAAAAGGGGTAATAAACTTTCAAGAAATTTCTTCTCACGTTCTAGTGTGGGAACTTTACTACCCGACCAAGTTCGGTTAGATAATTCATTATCAAGAGTTAGGAAGTCTTCAAATTTTGGGTTGGCATCTATGAATAGCCCCAAAAGTTCACGTCTCGAATCATCGCCAAGATAATGGGCTGCGTTGAATATGAAGCAAGTGTACTTAATGTCGGCTGCATTTCTTTTAATAGTTTCCCGAAAGAACTCCTTCTTTTGGCGGACGCGCGCGGGTTGATCTTTATTTTCCTCCTTAGCAAGAATCTTACTGAATATGTTTTCTCTATCTCTATAAGAACTCTCATCTTTAATTATAAGGTATTTAGCATAGCCTTCAATCTCTTCTATATAGTTGTCTCTTTCCCACAAAAAATCCAACATTGGCATATTGGTATGAAAGTCAGGCCATCTTTCATTCTCGTAAACTTGATCAATGAACTTATATAAAAAATCAAACCTTTCATTTATAAGAATCTTTAGAGCATCGCCGGAATAATCCCAGTGAGTTTCGAAGTTAAATGCTGCTAGATATGCTTCAAAAACTAATTCTTTGTCTGGGTGAAATTCTTCAAACCACTTCCCAAATATAGTTGAGTGATCGTTAAATATATGACCTATAGGTCCTGCATAACTCAGGTCTTCTTTGGATTTTTGCACCAAAATACTAACGACTTTTCTGTAGATTGTAGAATCCACTTTTCTATATTTGTCCAAATATTCAATTGATTGACTTTGCTCGTTACTTGAAGTGTTAGAAATATGTTTAATTAGCAGCTCTGACTCATGTTTAGTAATAGATTCTTCTGGTTGTTGTGTAAAGTATGCAGATAGCCAAAGTTTCTTCCATTTGTATTCTTTGCTGTTCAGTAAAGAAAAGACTTCTTTACTTGAATGGGCTTCAAACAAGTCGCTAACGATGATGTGAGGGTTGATTTCAAAATAATCATCATACTCAAGGTACTTTGATACTAGGTCAAAGTATATGCTGGATGCAACTTTTGCTAGCGCTCGAAGACACATCTGCAAACCCATTTTTATAGAGTAATTTCTCTCTCTACTAGATAGTGCGTCATTTAGTACTTTGCATTTCTTAAGAAAGTCAACAAATGTTTCTATTGAAACTCCAGTGAAATACTCGACTAAGCGTCTAAGTCTATACTGGTTGTAATCTTCATGTCTCATGTCTAGAGACCGGCGTTCTCGCCAATCCTCAAGAAGCAAATATGATAGTTCAATGATATCGTTGGAAAACACTTTCTCCCATTGCTTCGGAAAACTTATACCTAGTGATTCTAATTGAGTGCAATAATTTTGCATAATCATGCAATGAGAGATATTGTTCTTATCAAGGTTTTTAACAAAATATTTTTCAATAAACGGCAAGTCAGCCTCAGCCATATCCTTGCCTTCGCGCCTGACCCTATTAACGTATTCTTTAAAGCAATCCATTGCTAATTTTTCGAACAGAGGATCAACTGCAAGGGTAGCTAAGTTGGCGAATATGCTTCGCCGTATAGCAAGTAGTTGTTCATCCGGAGATAGTTTAAATGTGGTTATTATTATCTCACTATCATGAGACCAACGGGTCTTTCTGTGTTCAACCTGCAGGAAAGAGTTTGCAACTACTATAAAAAGCCTACTAAATAAATAGCCTTCATCTTCGTGCATTAGATCAATAAGTGTGTCTACAACGTGTTTCTGGATGATATATGCATACCTCCAGTCATCAGGCTCAAAATTATAGCGTTCTAACATTACTCGTATTACAAAGCCGAGAGAAGATTTGTCTTTGATCAGGTAAGCAAGCAATAGCTCGAATGATATCTTAAATTCTTGTTCACGATAATACCTGAAATTTGCCAACAAGCTTACCAATGATGAGTCACCTGATTCGCTTTTCGACCCTTCAAAATCTTCTATGCTCCAGTCAGATTGGTTTATTGGCATTTTCTGGATTGCTTTTGCAACAAAAGTTAGTGACTCAGTTGGAAGAGAAAACCAAAACGTATTTAGAAATTCAATAGTCGATTCATCATTATTATTTTCAGAGTAAATCTCAAATATCGATTTTATTTCACTCCTAATATTGGCGGTTATTCTACTTTGATCAAATGCTCTTATCACGGGATTCAATGAGTCAACAATAGTTCTTCGATAGTTCGGGTAGAAGTCTTTTACAATTTGTGAGAATGGGATGATTTTCTTATCAAAAACAGCAACATAGAAAATGTATGTAGATAGAACTTGATCGGTTATCTTTACAACTTCATTTTCGTATAGATCAACTATTTCATTATTATGCAATACATCAACAAGCTCCCAGAACTCTTCTGGTTGAATGCCAAACGACTTTTCTACCAAGCTCATTTGTTGTTCATTGAGCTTGTCAATCTTTCTGAAAAAAGAAACTGCACATGCAGCAACAACTAATTTGTTATTGCTAACTACATTTATAACATTCTCATTTTCGCCAAAGTAGTCGTTATATAGAGAGGTAACATTTTGTATAGACTGAATTTGGTTTGTCTCTGCGGCAATCTTCGATGCCATTAGAGCAAGGCGTGGATTTCCACATGATATTTCTTGTATTCTTTTTTGATACTCTGGATTCTTTATTCCATATAACTTCTCTGACAACTCTTTAATCTGATCGTCTGTTAAAGGTGTTAGTACCTGTTCCTGAAAGTTAGTATATTTTCTAACTTTTTCAGCAACGGCAGTTTGAGCATAGTCTCTAACTGTGGCAATGATACGGAAGGTTCTGCTTTCACTGTTATCGTTAAGATAATGTAGTAGGTAGTCAAGTCTATTGTCGAGCCTGTTGGCGTCATCTACAAAAATTAAATAGTTCCCAGGCTCGCTAAAGTAGGCTGTTATGTCCCTAGTTAAGTCAGCACCTTTATCGAAAAGACATATCGCCTTTAAACTACTATTCTCTTCTAGAAATCTCTTTACCAATGATACAGAAAATAGTGTTTTTCCTAATCCCGCAGCGCCAGAGACTAGCAGAAAGTTTGTGGTTTCTAAGGTTCGAGTGGCGCTGCTTAATAGGTTTTCAGAAAATAGCAATTCATTATCAATCGGTGTTGAAAAATTGTTTTTTCCGTACCGAGCAATAAAGTCCTCTACGCTTAGCAATTGTCCAGTGTCTAAAGAAAGACTTAAATAAATTTCAGATAGAACTGGATAAGAGTTTTGAATGCTAAGTGCAATTGAATCAAGACCATATAGAGTTAGCATTACACTTTTATCGTAACATAGGTTTCTAAGAGTGCTAATTTCTATAGTTGTTAGTTTTCCAACATAGCAAATGATTATTTCACTTATTTTGTCAATGGGGATTCCTGTTTTAAATTCGTCGAAGCACTTGCTTATGTCGTTTTCAATTTTTTTTGCTAGAGCGTCTTTTTGAATGGTGTATTCAGAAAACACATACTTTCCATCTGACTGCATACACAAACTATCTGGAGTCCCTCTTACCACCCGGTCAGTAGTTTCCATCATTCCGATAGGATTAATATTTTCATATCCCTTTCGGAATAACCAGTCGTCACAAAGTCGTTGGAATTTTCCACCTTCCAATTGAAGTAATTCGGACTTAATTTGATTTAGAATTCCCATAGCCCCTCTTTGCAGGCATTGCTGCTTGAAGTTGTTGACCACTCTTTTCTAAGAGGAATATTTAATCAACATGACATGGAGTTATGGATTTGGCAAGTATTGACCTATGAAAAGTCTCACAGTCTCTTAAAGCAAGATTGGGTCGCTGTTATTTGAGCTCAGAATCAATTGTTTGCATTCGAGAGTTTTGCATGAATTGAGTTAATAAACGACTTTGCGAGACGTAGCTTAGAGTAGTACGTCCTCTGAGATACCCCGATCTGCCGCAAAGTCTTTCCCACAGAGCTACCGGGAGACTCATACCTCGCATCACCATAGGAAGGATGGGCCTTGTACTCAGCTCTAAGTATCTCCGCGCAGTTCATGTACCCCTTATTGGGCTTCCGGGTCCACTTCCCTCGTACCTCGTCTTTAATACCCTCCCCCAGCAATTGCAGCTCTGCAACAGCGGCCTCAATCTCCATCTGTCGTTCGGAGGATATCAACTGCCCGTGGGGCTTGGCGCTACTGTCTCCAAACCCAGGCGATGTACTGCCATACCCCAGCTGAGCAGGTGCCGAGCCACCCTGTACCCAGCGGGCCCACTCTTCCAGGCGTTCTTCCAATTGGTCGGGCGTCATCTATCAGTCTCCATAGCCGCCGCGCCTGGTTCGGGCACGGCCGTTTGCTTCGTCACGCGGGTACATGGCTTTGGCCAGGTCCGCATGTTGTTTCTGGCGCCGGTAGGGCTCAAGGTCTGCCAGTTGCTCTTGAAGCCGAGTGATGGTGTTGGCCCGGTCGTTGAGCCTCATGCGCAATTCCAGCACTAGCGCTTCCGGCTCCAGGGCTTGGCCGGTCTGTTTGTCCACCACGCCGCCTCCGTTACAGGCGACGCAGGTCATTTCGAAGAACAGGCCTTTGGTGATGCCCCGGCCCTGGCATTCCGGGCAGGTGGCTAGGGGCCGTTTCTTCTTGGTTAGGCTGGGGCCTTTCGACTTCATGGATCAGACGCCGGTTTTCAGCGCCAGCCAGCCGAAGAAGGCGGCGGCTCGGGTGTCTTTGTTGCTGTCGCCATCCCAGCCGGTGCGCAGCGCCAGTACACCCCGACCCTGCTGGGGCTTCAACGTGCCCCAGTTGCCGCTTTGGGGTTTGAAGGTCCGGTACCGGCGTTGGTAAAGCTCCAGGGTTTCGATGATGTGCCGGCCGGTTTGCTTCACCTGGCCTACGTTCTGGGCGATGCGGCTTATGACCTGGCGGTTGCCTTTGTTGTTGCGGGCATACACTGGCTTTATGGCCGCTACGTCTTCGATGGCGTAGTGGTAGTTGTGCTCGGCAATGAACCGCATCAGTTCGGGCAGCGTCATCATGGCTAAGGTCACCAGTTGGCCGTGTTCGTAGGTGGCCACGCCGCTGGCGTTCGAGCCTGGGTCGATGCCGATGATCCAGTGGGGTGTGTTCACGCCTTCGGCTCCGATTTCTGGTTGTTGGCAGGCGGTACCGGGGTTTTGGTAACGGCTTCGCTTTGCTGGCGGTGTACCAGGTCGATGTCGAATTTGCGTTTCAGCACTGGCACAGCAACCAGTTCTGGCGCTTTGAGTTTGCGGCCCATCAGTTCACCTCCAGCTGGTATTCAAAGGGGGCGTCTGGCTTGTGCCGGTGGTTCACGGTGTGGCCACCGTGGCGGGCTTTGCGCAAGTCCCGCAGGCGGGCGCTGATGGTGGTTTCGCTGTAGTAGGTGTTGGACTGGTCTTTCACGGCTTTCTGGATCTGCCACAGCGTGCGCCATTGGCCGTCTCGCATCACCTTGTACACCCGGTACCGGCCGCCGCTCAGGTGAGTATGTTCGTTTGGGGTCAGTTGCTGGGCTGTTGAACCTTGAATCATGGATCACCTCACCAGTTGGTGTCGTGGATGTCGCGCAGTGCTTCTCGCACCCGCTGACGTTTGGTTTTGGCATCTGCACCGGCTTTCTCGAACCCGGTCAGATGGGTGGCGTTCTGGCGGTAGGGGCTGCCGCCGCTCGCCTTTGCTCGGCCCAGCCAGCTGCTGATGAACTTGCGGATGCCGGCTGCGGTTTTGCGTTTGGCCGAGTTGCCGACCGACCAGCCGAGCATCACCCGGAGCTCGTCGGCGACATCGATGCCCCGGTAGGCCTGTTGCAGGTTCAGCACGTCTCGCTCGGTGACGAAGTGCACCGGCGGGTGCTGGTCGCTGCGCAGGGGCAGGGCGATGTAGGTACCGGCTTCAGGGTCTTGCTCGGGTGGGTCGATCAGCCTGGCGAATGTCCAGCCGGGCACGATCTCGACATCGTCGTCGACCAGTTCGCCGTTGAGTGGCTGGGTTGGGTCTGACACGGCAGGATCGGGTGGGTTGGAATCCGCTGCCGGCGCTGGCCTCGCTTCGGCGAGGTCTGCGCAAATATTCTGATCCTGGTAGTTATGATCTTGGTAATACTCATCGGTCGGATTTTTTTCCGACCCTGACTCGGAGATTTTTCCGACCCTTGGCGGATTTTTTTCCGTGGGCTGGATATTTTTCCGACCTTCGGAGATTTTTCCGGGGGTCGGATTTTCTTCCGAGGGTCGGAGATTTTTCCGACCCTGTGTCGTCTCCGCATGCTTCACCCGGTTCCAGGCCTTGCCCCTCTCCGTCACCCGCACATGGGTTTTGTTGCCGATGGCCATGGTTTCGATCACCCCCAGGCCCACCAGCTGTTTTAGGTAGCGCCAGGCGGTGTCTGGCTTGTCGGTCAGCAGGGGCAGTTCGCTGATCAGCTTGTTCTTGCTCAGGTGGTACCAGGTGTCGCCCTCAATCTGGGCGGAATCAGCCCAGGTTGGTAACTGGTGGATCAACGCGAACACCATGGCCTGTTGGCAGTTCAGGCCCCAGTCGATACCGGTGGGCTGGTCGATCTGAATGGAGTACATCAGGTGATTTTTTTCCGAGGGTCGGAAATTTTTCCGACCCTCGGAATTTTCTCCATCCTTGGTACGGTTCCAGGCTTTGCCCTTCTGTGTCACCCGCACGTGGGTCCGGTTTCCGATGGGCATGGTTTCGATAACGCCGGCGCCCACCAGTTGCCTCAAGTACCGCCAGGCGGTGTCCGGCTTGTCGGTCAGCAAGGGCAATTCGCTGATCAGCTTGCCTTTACTCAGGTGGTACCAGGTGTCGCCGCTGATTTGGACGGAATCGGCCCAGGTGGGCAGTTGGTGTATGAGCGCAAACACCATTGCCTGCTGGCTGTTCAGGCCCCAGGCGATCGCGGTGGGCTGGTCTATCTGAATGGAGTACATCAGGTGGCTCATGGGTGGGGCTCCCTATGAAGCTGGGCCTGCTGACCGACCTCGAAACGCGGAGTCATCACTGAGCGGTGTTGGTCGAAGCTGTTGAAGAAGTCAGCCAGGTCTGGCCGTAGGTCTCGGGCCAGCACCTGGTCATCGGTGAGGGCCTGAATGGCGAGGGCGATTTCGCAGGGCATGCGCTGGCCCTGGTTCAGCCACTTGTTCACCCGGGCCGGGTCAACCGGCGCCTGAATGAACCCGGCAACCGCTTCAGCCAGGCGAACTTGCGCCCCCCTGCCATGCCCAAAACACCGGAGCGCCCGGTGCAGCGCGGCTTGTTCACTCATGGCACCCACCTTCACTGTATGGATTCACAGGCTGAATGCAGGCTATTCCAAAGTGGGCCGATCGGTGGATACTGGTAACCATCAAGCGACCTGCCCGGATTCAGTTTCTGGGGGGAAGACGTCATCCAGGGAGCATTCGACGCCGGCTTCATTCAATGCGCAGACGATCTTCCTGGAATAGTGAAGGCTGGGGGTTCGACCGCCGCTTTCATAAAGCGCGATGCGAGACTGCGCAGCCCGGAAGCCGCACCGCTCCCCAAGTTCCGCCTGGGTGATGTTTGCTTTCTCTCGGAATTGCTTAACTAGATTCATGGCACACCCGCATAAAATGACAAATCATAGTATTTTGAGCCGAATTAAATACCACAGAATGAAATTATGCAAATATTGCGTTTTGTGATTTTATGCAGGTATGAAGAGGCATAAATCCAAATGAGCGATATAGCGAACAGGTTGCGGGCCCGCCGCAAGTCACTGAAAGTCAGCCAAGAAGAGCTTGCCAGACGCTGTGGTTGGTCGGATGGCCAAACCCGCATCAGCAGCTATGAAAATGGCCGGACGGTCCCCAACTACAGCGATATAGCTCTGTTGGCCCGCGCTCTGGATACCTCAGCCGCCTATCTTGCGTTCGGTTCTGCCGAAGAGCGCGATAGCGGGTTGGCACCTGCACAAAGTGCGGGTGTTCCAAACCTAGAATACGGCAAGTCTGTCACGCCGCTTCCTGGTACCGACAGTAACTCGACGATCCGCTTAGACGATGAGTTGGCACCTAAAGCTGACTTGGCCAAGTGTCGGTGGTTCAGGATCACTGATACCAGCATGCAGCCATTGATGCCGCCTGGTACCGCCATCCTCATCGACACATCTGACACCCGTATACAGTCCGGAAAGGCCTACGCCGTAGATATTGGCGGGTTGGTTTGGGTGCGCTGGGTCTATCAGTTGCCCCGGGCTGAAGTTCGGTTGGCTCCTGAAAATACCGCCGAATGGGAAGATCACACCGTTTTTGCAAATGAGTTGGATGATTTTACCGTACTAGGCCGAGTGGTATGGTCGTCGACAACTTGGTAACGGGATGACCGACATGATGGTCAACACACTTGAATATAAGGGCTATACAGGATCAGTCGATCATAGCCCTGACGATAGTGAACTTTTTGGAAAAATCCTTTCTATTCAGGGGCTTGTCCTCTATCAGGGGGCCACGCTTCCAGAGTTGAAACAAGCGTTCAAAGAGGCGGTAGACGACTACCTTGGCTTCTGTGAAGAGGAAGGTTTGACGACAGAAAAGCCCGCTTGAATTAGTTGCACCAAGTGGAATTCTTTTTGGCTCAATAGAGCAAGTTCCACACAGGAATATTCGTTCCGCATCCCCGTCTTTTTACGGGTATCCGGAATAAATGGTTGATGAGTTGATATCACGTCGAGGTCACACCCCGTCTACTTAACGGACTAGCTGGTTGATAGATGGTTAGAAGATTGACCCATCTGTTAACAGAGTAGTCACCAGAAGGCGGTGGCCAGCCCCGCTAATCGACACGGACCGAGAGCCTAGCCACGCACCAGTCCCATACCGCATCTCGCGGGGCATGAGGTAAGGATGATCGCTTGCGGACGAGGAAATAGCTGGGCTCTTTGATTATGGTCTCATGCGTGACCTGCACTAGACGCCCGTCCTTAAGATCCCCAGCCACAAACGCTCGGCATGCCAAAGCGACGCCCTGGCCAGCCAGGGCTGCATCCAGGGCTAGTGTCGTCTGGTTGAATACCGCACCGGGCAGCTTTCCGTCGGCACGCAGAAACATCGGCCAGTGATCGTGCGCGTCATGCAAGAGCGGAAGCTCCCTAAGCCGTTCGGTAGAGAGGGGGAGCGGTAACTCTTTGATCAGATGGGGGCTAGCGACCGCGACCAGCTCCTGGTGGAACAGCAGCTCAGCATCCAGTCCGGATGGGAACGGAGGGCGGGTTAGCCGCACTGCGATGTCCACCTGATCGCGCTCAAAATCGGAGAGCGCCTCGGTGGCGACCGTGCGCAATTCCACGCCGGGTAGAGCGGCGTTCAGCTCGGCTAGACAAGGGATCAGCAGCTTCGCGGCGAAGGTCGGCGTAACACTGATCGTGACAGTGTCCGGTCGCTCCAGGAGTCGCCCGGTGGCGTCCCCGAGCGTATCGAAGGCGCGGGTCACGTCCGTCAGATAGGACGCGCCCTGTGGCGTCAGGGCGAGGCCGCGTGGCAAGCGCTGGAACAGGGCCTGGCCCAGGTGCTCTTCCAGCGCGCGCACCTGCTGCGCAACGGCGCCTTGAGTGACGCCCAGCTCTTCGGAGGCGGCCCGGAAACTCAGTCGGCGGCCTGAGACCTCGAAGGCACGCAGGGCATTGAGAGGGGGGAGCTTGCGGCGGGATGGCGTCATGGCAATGGCCTATAGTTTTTCTACTATCTTACACGTTTATTTATCACGCGAAACTTCGGCTGTCACTTGACACAATGCCTCCAGAACCTGACCAAAGGAGGCTGTCATGGCTGAAGAAAAAGTTGCACTCATCATGGGCGGTGGATCCGGTATGGGAGCCGCTGCCGCGCGCAGATTGGCTCAGGATGGCTATCGTATCGCCATCCTCTCCTCGTCTGGCAAGGGCGAGGCTCTGGCCAAGGAATTGGGTGGTGTCGGTGTCACCGGCTCGAACCAGTCACCCGACGACGTGAAGCAGGTCGTGGATCTGACTATGGCGACATGGGGGCGGATCGACGCGTTGGTCAATTCCGCAGGTCATGGTCCGCGCGCACCGATCCTCGATATCCCTGACGAGGACTGGCACCAGGGCATGGATGTCTATTTCCTGAGCGCCGTGCGTCCAATCCGTCTGGTCGCGCCGATCATGGAAGCACAGGGTGGTGGTGCCATCGTCAACATTTCGACTACCTGGGCTTTCGAGCCGTCAAGCGTATTCCCGACCTCGGTGGTATTCCGGGCGGGTCTTGCCAGCTTCACCAAACTCTTCGCGGATGCCTATGCGTCGAAGAATGTCCGCATGAACAATGTGCTGCCCGGCTGGATCGATAGCCTTCCCGAGGTCAATGAGCGCCGCGACAGCGTGCCGATGGGTCGCTATGGAACTGTCGAGGAAATCGCAGACACCGTGACCTTTTTGCTGTCGGAAGGCGCGGGATACATCACTGGCCAGAACCTTCCCGTCGATGGCGGAGTGACTCGCTCCATCTGACGACGCCTGTCCTACCGCCACAACGGGCCGCCTTTCCTCCGGGAAGGCGCTCGTTGCGCTTTTTCTGAAGGAGATACGCCATGTTGCGTGCTTATGCTGCGCTCGCCGCGCTCGGAATCATCTGGGGCTCGAACTTCATTTTCATGAAGTGGGCTACCAACCTGATCTCACCCACGCAGACGGTATTTCTGCGTGTGCTGTTCGGTTTTCTTCCTCTGGCCCTGGTGGCCTGGCGAGCCAAGGTTCTGACTCGCGATCAGCTCCGTCATCTGCCGCACTTCGCGGTCATGTCGGTGCTCGCGACGTCGTTCTACTATTACGGGTTCGTGGCCGGCACGGCCCGGCTTCCTTCTAGCATCGCTGGGCTCCTGAGCGGTTCCATTCCCATATTCACGTTCATCTGCGCCTTCCTGTTCCTGCGTCAGGATCGCCCGACCGGTCAGATGGCGGCTGGCGTTGCTCTGGGGTTCATCGGTATTGCACTGAGCGCCCAACCCTGGGAGGGCACCGATGGCGTGGCGCTGACAGGGGTCTTTTGGATGCTGGCCGGGACGCTGAGTCTCGGGGTGTCATTCGTTTATGCACAGCGGTTTCTGTCCCCGCTGAAACTGCCCCCGCTGGCTTTGGCTACCTGGCAGACGGGACTCGCGCTTCTGACCCTGGTGATACTGACCGACTTTGACGGCATGGCTGCAATAACGATGGACTCGCGCGCACTCTTGGGAGCGGTCCTTGGCCTAGGTGTGCTGGGTACCGGCGGGGCCTTTTTCAGCTATTACTTCATCATCGAAAAACTCGGTTCCGTGCAGGCATCCGGTGCGACCTACATCGCCCCGGTGGTGGCCGTGATCATTGGCGCTGCGGTCGGCGAGGAAATCACCGGTGCCGCCATCCTTGCTCTGGCACTGATCCTCGGGGGCGTGGTGCTGATCCAGACGGGGAAGCGCAGCACCACACCTGCTCCCGTTCAGCACCAAGCTGAGGAGTAGACTGATTCCGGGGCGGCCTTTGCTGCTTCTCATAGCATTAGTATGTCCATGAGAGCATGCAGACGTTCACAGAATTCCACTCCGAGAGCGAAGTACAGGATCTGAAGCTTCATCTCATAGATATAATCAGAACGAACCAGGCTGGGCGAGCCGGATGCTACCGATCCTGATAGCGCTTGACGAGAAGACCGTCCGAGAGATCTTCAGTAAGAAAGCCGAGTTCCTGAGCCACTGGCATCGCTTCGAGACGCCCCGCTGCCTGGGTATCGACGAGCTGCACCTGAACCGGCGCGCTGTCCAGACAGTGTTACCACTGGCACGTATCGTGGTCGATAAGTTCCATGTGGTGCGGATGGCCAACGAAGCCCAGGAGAAGGTGCGTAAGGGACTCAGGACGGATCTGAAGCCAAACCAGTGGCGGACCCTCAAGGGCGATAGGAAGACCCTGCTGAAGCGTGCCCACGACGTTTCAGATCGCGAACGGCTTATCATGAAGACATGGACGCGGGCCTTCCCTAAGCTCCTGGCGGCCTACGAGTACAAGGAGCGGTTCTACCACATCTGGGGCAGCACCACCCGGCGTGATGCCGAAAAGGCGCTGGCCCGCTGGATTGACGACATTCCACAGGGGCAGAAAGAGGTGTCAAAGGATCTCGTCAGCGCCGTCAGCGGATGGCACGAGGAGGTGCTGGCCTACTTCGAAACCGACACCCCAATCACCAACGCCTTCACGGAGTCGATCAATCGGCTGGCCAAGGACAAGAACCGCGATGGCCGAGGCTATTCGTTTGAGGTGATGAGCGCCCGGATGCTCTACACAACAAAGCACAAGAAGAAGTCGCCGCAGACTAAGGAATCTCCATTCTTGGGCAAGGCCACCATGACCTACAGCATGGATCTACTCGAGCCTGAGAAGAACTTCGGCGTCGATCTACCAACCTTTGAGATGGATTAAGGGAATGGAGTACCAAAGAGGGTCCACCAACCACCTAATCCGGATGCCCCTTTTTACTATTACCGCCTTTCCTGCCCACAGAGCCCCCTTAAACCCTTAAATACCGAAACGCTTAACCACGAATTGTTGTTTTTATAATTACATAATGTGTTGACAATGTGGTTATGCGATTCTAGGATCAGCTCAATATATAACAATATGTGGTTATTTGTGTGAGTATGATCACCTACGGCAACTACCAGGCGGAACCCACCATTCTGGCCCCGCGCGAGACCCGGTACTTCCTGGGCATTGCACAGGGCCTCAGCGACAAGCAGATAGCCCGGGATTGCGGCGTCAGCCAGCACACCGTCGCCGGTGCTCGCAAGCGCATCCTGTACAAGTTCGTCGCCCAGCTTCATGTCCAAACTATGGCAGAGGCCATTCTGAAGGCCGGCATAAAGGGGATGATCCGGGAGCTCTGCATCGTTTTCTTCGTCGCTGGCCTGGTCATTCCGGCCGCTTTCATGGCCGACCACCAGCAACCCGTTCAACGCCACCGAATCAGCCGAATCACCCGCTACCGTTCGAGGGAGGTGCGCCATGTCATTAGCGCTGCTTAACCCCAGCCACAAGCTGCTGGACCTAATCAAAACCCTGGCCCTGCTCGGGTACAGCCAGATCCATGAAGCGGAGGAGGGCGATCAGATGCTGGTCGCTCGCGCCTGGCTGATCGAGAACGTCGACCTGGCCGATCGTGAAGCCGCCAAGACGAAAGCGCTGCCGGCGATCTGGACCCGCTCCGTGTGCGCCCAGGTGCTGGAGTGGTCCGAGTTCAACCGGGACTGCAACGCCATGCTGCAGCTGTCCTCTCGGCGCTCACCACTGGATCTCGCCCGGGAGCTCTACATCGACCCCGTGTGGAACCCGGACCAGCCAGCACTGAACAACGTCATTCAGATGACCCCCAAGCCACTGAACACCTACCAGGGAGACCCGGCCGCGTGAGTACTCAACTTAAAAATCCGCCATTGCCCGATCTGAAAGGGCTCATGGAGCAGGCGCAAGAATGGCGCTCACACAATCAGGACTACATCGGTGAACGAGGTGTCATCGTGTTCATGGGCGATGAAGTCCAGGGCTGGATGAGCGAAATCAGATACCCAGCCGGGTGGCAGCCGGGCTGTATTGCCGTGGATGAGGAGGGCAATGCCTGGGCGGCCGTTGGCGGGAACAGTTACGACGGCGCCGAGCGGTGGCAATCAATCGCACTGACGCAGAGCCAGCCGGAGGTGCAGTTGTGACTCAAATCCTGACACACAGCCAGAACTTGATGAACCTGTCTCCCAGCGATGCCTCACTCGATGCCATTCACATCGACGACATCGCCACCGCGCTCGCCAAGCAGTGCCGCTTCAATGGCCACTGCCAGGGCTTTTACTCGGTCGCCGAGCACAGTGTGCTGGTGTCATACCTGGTGCCCGACAGCCTGGCGCTGAAAGGCCTGTTGCACGATGCCGCCGAAGCCTACCTGGGTGATGTGGTGTCGCCGGTGAAGGCCGTCTGCCCCGAATACGGTGAAATGGAAATGGCCTTGCTGCGTCGCATTCACAAAGCCCTGGGCGTGGATACGCAGAACGTCACCGGGCGCGAGTGGCTCGATATTGAGGAAGCCGACCAACTTGCCAGGGCCATTGAATTTGAAGCCCTGTTCAAGATGGCACCCACATCGCTGTGGCTGAACCGTTCCCGAGTATTCCCGGCCGGTGTACCCGAGCACCTGCAGCCGCAATGCCTCGACTGGCAAGCGGCCCGGCTTCATTTCATTCAGCGGTTCGACGAACTGCGCCCAGTGAAGGGAGGTTACTGATGGCACGCGGCACCGTGAACAAAGTCATCCTGCTCGGTCGTCTCGGGCAGGATCCAGAAGCCCGGGCAACCGCCAGCGGTACTCAGGTAGTCACCATCAGCCTGGCGACCAATGAGCTCGGGCCAAGAGATCAACAGGGCGTCCGTGGCCAGTCCACTGAATGGCACCGGCTGGTGCTGTTTGGAAAGCTTGCGGCCAACGCACTGCAATATCTGCGAAAGGGCAGCCAGCTCTATGTCGAGGGGCGTTTACGCACCCGCAAATGGCAGGACCAGAACGGCACCGACCACTACAGCACGGAGGTCGTGGTGAACGACATGCAGTTTATCGGCGGCCGTCCGGAGAGCGAGGCAGGGCAGGCACCAGCGGCGGCACCGAATACACAGGCACCGGCACAGCCTGCCGGGAACAACTTTGACGATTTTGATGACGACATTCCATTCTGAAAAACGGAATTTAACCAGGAGAGGTTTGGTACACATAGATAGCTCGCAGCACAAATGGGAATGGGCGCGGGCTAATGGTGAAGGCAAGAGTCTATAACAGGTCGGCATCTAACAATACCGTTCAGGCGTTTATTGTTGCCCGGGATTCGGCTCTACCAACCTGAATTTACTCACAGTATTTTGCGTTATCGGGAGAAATTAATGACTGCACAGCTACTGGATCTGATCAGTCAAGAGGAAGTCAAGTCGCTAACCGGTTACGAGCGGCCATTCGATCAGGCCCGGGTACTCCGGCAGCATGGCATCTTCTATGTCGAGCGTAAGGACGGCTCATTGGCGGTCACGCTTCACGCGGTCCATAATCCAGCACCCTGGAAGCCTAAAGCCAAAAAGTCAGCCATCAATCTGGATGCGATAGCAGGATGAGCCCGAGAAACCGCAAAGATCCGGCCGACGCCTGGGTGCCCAAGCGGGTCTACCGGATGAAGACCAAGTGGTACTTTGTGCCGAAGACCGGGAAGAAAGTGCCGCTCGCGCCCCTGGATGCAAAGCCGGCCGCCGTACTGAAGGCGTATTACAACCACATTGACTCGCTGGATACCGAAAGCACAGTGGCAGCTCTGATCGATGCCTATTTGGTCAGCCCCCAATTCAGGAGCCGTTCAGCAGCTACGCAGAAAGGCTATCAGCACAACGCCGATCTGATAAAAAGGGTGTTTGGCCAGGCTCATGTCGATGAAGTGATGCCACAGGATGTCCGGCAGTTCATGGATAAGCGGGGTCAGCAGTCCGAGACTGCCGCCAACCGTGAAAAGGCCTTCCTGTCGCTGGTGTATTCGTGGGGCTATGAACGTGGCCAGTGTCAGGGTAACCCGTGCAAAGGCGTTCGCAAGTTCACCGAGACAGCGCGGGATCGGTACGTTGAAGACTGGGAGTTTGACCTGGTGCGACGCCATGCCAGCCCAAGGCTGCAAGCAGCGATGACCGTACTGTACCTGACTGCCATGCGGAAAAAGGATTTGCGAAAGCTCATGCGCCAGGATCTTAGGGACGATGGCGTGTTCGTACAGCAGAGCAAAACCGGCACCAAGCAGCTCAAGGAATGGACGCCAGAGCTACGCCAGGCTATTAATCAGGCGCTGGCAATGCCGAGCACCCACCCAACAATGTATGTTTTCCACAACATACACGGCGGGCCGTTGAGTGATTCCAGCCTGAACAACGATTGGCGGGAGGCCTGGGCGGCCGCCAGGGAGGAAGTGCCAACGCTGGCCAGGTTCACCATTCACGATCTGAAGGCCAAGGGGATCAGTGATTTCGAGGGTGACAAGCAGCTATTCAGTGGCCACAAAACCCAGCGCCAGGTGGATACCTATGACCGGAAAGTAAGGCGAACGCCGACGCTGATACGGAAGCAAAAAGGGGATGAATCGTGATGTTTGAAGGGTTGAAAACGGGAGAATATCCAGTGTTTGGGGTGCTCTGAAACGCTGTCATAGAGCACCCCTGAAATTGGGTGATATTCTCCTTTTTAGGGTTAAGTCATTGATAAATAGGAGATATATCCTTGACTTGAAATCAGACGTAGGCGAAAGCCTACCGGGGGTTCGAATCCCTCACTCGCCAAATTAAACAAAAAAGGGGTCCCCAAGGGGACCCCTTTTTTGTTTAACCTCCGCAAAGAGCAGGGAGTCGTTCGTAGCCCCCGCGGGTTACAGCCATTATCCCCGGCGGCTGCCCTTCGGGCTCGCTGCGCTCGTGCAAAAGTGCTCCTGGCACTTTTGTCGACAACATGCCGGGAGCTAGTTGGGCCGCGCCTGCGTTAGGCGAAGCCGGGTTGACCACAAGGATGTGATCGAGCCCATCCCTCAGAACCCAAACTAGCCAAACAGTCGTCTCACACCCCAAGGGGACCCCTGTTTGAACCCCACCCACAAAAAAGCCCGCTAAAAAGCGGGCTCTCTAAACTCAAAACTATCAGCTAACAGCTCTTAACTCACAGTTCAGCAAGAATCTTATCCCGAATATCCTCAAAGCTGCCAATGCCCGGCACATGAATGTACTTCGGCGCTACTTCGGGTTCTTTCGCGGCCAGGTCTTTATAGAAGCCAATCAGCGGCTCGGTCTGGGCGTGGTAGACTTCCAGGCGCTTG
>ERZ1699650.89-NODE-89-length-51493-cov-12.338952_pt1 | contig 51493 bp, 49 predicted proteins | sample MGYA00581512_ERZ1699650 | MGnify/ENA primary metagenome ERZ1699650 (study PRJEB42348, sample SAMEA6618698) | metagenome | isolation source: Polyester-degrading enrichment culture growing on monomer terephthalic acid, Te | collected 2019-05-17 ... | reverse complement strand
GCCGAAGCCCCCGGCGGCAATCTGCATGCCGTCGAACAGCAGCCCGTCCAGCGCCTCTTGCGCCGAGCCATAGACTTTCTTCATGGAAAATCTCCCCGTTCATGATGATTGGCAGTTCTTGTGAGGGAGGGGGAAGGGGAAGTCAAACCAATTGCCGGGCAGTCGCAGGGGGTTAGCGGTATCAGTATGGCCGCGCCGGCAGCGCATGCTCAGATCAGCCGGACCTGGGTGCCGATTTCGGTGATCTGGTACAGCTCTTCGATCTTGTTGTTGTACAGTCCGATACAACCATCCGACGACCGACGCCCGATCTTGCGCGTGTCATGGGTGCCGTGGATCAGGTAGGCGGGCCAGTCGAAATACATCGCGTGGGTGCCCAATGGGTTGTCGGGCGCACCGCCGGCAACGGGTTTCCAGTCGGGGAAACGTTCCATCTGGCTGGCGGTCGGGGTCCAGGAGGGACCGATCTTCTTGCGCACGATCCTGGTATAGCCGCGCTTGGTCAACTCGTCGGTCTTGGGCACCGAAGTCGGGAAGACACGGTAATCGCTGCCGTCGCCGGACCAGAAGTGCAACGCCCGCGAAACCGTGTCACAGACGATGGCACCCTTGCCCAATTCGCTGAAATGCGTGCGCCAGTCCTGGTGTGCGAAGCCCGAGATGTTGTGGCGCACGGGGGCTTGTTGCGCGCCCTCGCGCACGGGGGATTTCTGCGCGCCCTCGCGCACCGGGGCTTGCTGCGCGCGGGCGGCCACGGGCAGGATCAGGGCTGCGCCGGTGGCGGCAAGCAGGCGGCGGCGGGTCAGGCGGGCATGGGACATGTGGGCAATCCTTGGTCGCGTCAGGTTTGGCGCAACCTTTCCCAAACCGTGGCGGAATTGAAATCACACATGCTTGACCCGGCGCGTGAGTGTCCGAAAGCCACAGGCAGAGGAGCGGCGGGGCCGTTGCCCCGCGCCGTTGCCTCAGTCTTCCGCGTCGTCGGCGGCCTTGGTGGCTGCTGTCTTGGCCGGGGTTTTCCGCGTCGTTGTTTTCTTGGCGGTGGTCTTCTTTGCGGCCGTCTTCTTTGCCGGAGCTTTTTTGGCCGGAGCCTTTTTCGCCGGGGCCTTCTTCTTCTTGGCGCCGCCCTTTTCCTCGATCAGCTTGACCGCCATCTCCATTGTCACGTCCGCGGGTTCCGTGCCCTTGGGCAAGGTGGCGTTGACCTTTTCCCACTTCACGTAAGGCCCGTAGCGCCCGTCCATCACGTTGACCGGCCCGCCATCGGGGTGATCGCCCAGCTCGCGCAGGGGCTTGGCGGCGGCACGACGGCCCCGGCCCGGATTGGCGCGTTTCTCGGCCAGAAGTTCCACCGCGCGGTTCATGCCGATCTCAAAGACATCCGCCGGGTCCTTGATGTTGACGTAGACCGGTTTTTCCTCGTCGGGCTTCTGGTGCATGATGTAGGGACCGAAACGGCCGAAGTTGGTCTTGATCGTGCCACCCTCGGGATGTTCACCGACCTCGCGCGGCAGGCTGAGCAGGGTCAGCGCCTTGGCAAGGTCCATGTCATCCTTGTTCCAGCCGCGCGGCAGCGAGGCGCGCGGCGGTTTCTTGTTCTCGGGTGTCGGCTCTCCGCGCTGGACATAAGGCCCGAAGCGGCCCGCCTTGAGCCAGATCTCGTCGCCCGCATCCTCGCCCAGAAGCCGTTCATCGCCATCCGCGCCTTCGCCGGCGATCGGGCGGGTATAGGTGCATTCAGGGTAATTGCCGCAGCCGACAAAGCCGCCGGTGCGCGAGGTCTTCAGGTGCAGCTGGCCATTGCCGCACTTGGGGCAGACCCGCGGATCAGTGCCATCTTCGCGCGGCGGGTAGAGCTGATCCGACAGGGCCTCGTCCAGCACGTCAAGCACCTGGGCGATGCGCAGTTCCGATGTTTCGGCAATCGCGGCGCTGAAATCCTGCCAGAAGCGGGCCAGCAAGGCCTTGTAATCGCCTTCGCCTGCGCTGATCTGGTCCAGCTCGGCCTCAAGATCGGCGGTGAATTCATAGCCGACATATTTGCGGAAGAAGTTCAGCAGAAAGATCGTGACGATCCGGCCCTTGTCCTCGGGGAAGAGGCGATTCTTGTCCTTGCGGACATATTCGCGGTCCTGGATCGTGGTGACGATGCTGGCATAGGTCGAGGGGCGGCCAATGCCCAGCTCTTCCATTTTCTTCACCAGGGTCGCCTCGGTATAGCGCGGCGGCGGCTGGGTGTGGTGCTGCAAGGCCAGGACCGAGGTATTGTCGGACAACACGGCGGCGCCCTTGTCGGCCTTGGCAAACTCGGCCTTCAGGCCGGCCTTGGCGAAATGCGCGGGCTCGCCTTCCATGATCTGCGGCAGGATGCGGTCGTCGTCGGTGTCGACCACGTCGTCGCGGCCTTCCTCATAGACCTTCAGGAAGCCCTCGAACAGGATGCGCTGGCCATTGGCGCGCAGGCCGACCTGGCCATCGCGGCTGGCAATCTCGACCACGGTGCGTTCGAGACGGGCGCCTTCCATCTGGCAGGCCATCGTGCGCTTCCAGATCAGGTCATACAGCTTGGCCTGGTCGCTTTCGCGCAGGTTCAGCGCCATCGCGTCCTTGGTCATGTCCGTCGGGCGGATACATTCGTGCGCTTCCTGGGCGTTCTTGGCCTTGTTCTTGTAGACGCGCGGCTTGTCGGGCACGAATTCGGCGCCGTAGCGATCCTTGATCGCGGCGCGGGTGCCTTCGACCGCCTCGGGGGCCATGTCGATGCCGTCGGTCCGCATATAGGTGATATGCCCGGCTTCATAGAGCCGTTGCGCGGCATTCATCGCCTGGCGCGCGCCCATGCCGAACTTGCGGCTGGCCTCCTGCTGAAGGGTCGAGGTCATGAAAGGCGGCGAGGGATTGCGCGAGGCGGGCTTGGCCTCGACCGACTGGATGAACAAGTCGCGGCTGGTGACGGCCTGCACGGCCAGTTCGGCAGCGGTTTCGTTTTCCAGGTCGTAGCGGTCCAGCTTCTTGCCGGCGTGGACGGTCAGCCGCGCCTCGTAATCCTGGCCGCGCGGCGTGGACAGCAGGGCCTTGACCGACCAGAATTCGCGCGGCTTGAACGCCTCGATCTCCATCTCGCGCTCGACGATCAGGCGCAGGCAGACCGATTGCACCCGGCCCGCGGATTTCGCGCCGGGCAGCTTGCGCCAGAGCACGGGGGACAGGTTGAAACCGACAAGATAGTCCAGCGCGCGACGGGCCAGGTAGGCTTCGACCAGCGGCGCATCGACCTGGCGGGGGTTCTTCATCGCTTCGGTGACGGCGCTCTTGGTGATCGCGTTGAAGACGACGCGGCTGACCGGCGTGTCCTTCTTGATCGCCCGTCGCTTGCGCAGGGCCTCTTCAAGGTGCCATGAAATCGCTTCGCCTTCGCGGTCGGGGTCAGTCGCGAGAATCAGCGCATTGTCGTCTTTCAGCGCGTCGGCGATGGCCTTGACGTGCTTGCGACTGTCGGTCCCGACCTCCCATTTCATCTCGAAATCGTGCTCGGTATCGACGGATCCGTCTTTTGGCGGCAGGTCCCGAACGTGGCCGTAAGAGGCCAGAACGGTGTAGTCCTTGCCGAGATATTTGTTGATTGTCTTGGCCTTGGCCGGAGATTCGACAACAACAACTGGCATGAAATTACCTCTCGACTCGAATTGACTGCTCTGGCGGCGGAACATGTGGGGGGAGAGGGTGGAAAGTCAATGCGCCCATTCCGGGCTTCCTGAAATGGGGGTTTGACGGCTACGGTATGGCCAGATCACCGGAGGCGTCATGCGCAGATTTGTTTTCCGTATTTCGATGTGTCTTCTTGCGGGCCTCGGTCCGACCGGGGCCGCCCTGGCCCAGGACTGGACCGTGCCCGAGCGTGGCACCATGACGCGCAGCGCGCTGATGGATGCGCTGCGGCCACACGTCGAATGGGAATTGGGCGCGCCGATCGAATTCGTCGTGGGTGAATTGCGGGTCTCCGGCAACCTGGGCTTTGCGGCGGTGGCGGCGCAGCGACCGGGCGGCGCGCCGATTGACATCCGCCAGACGCCGGGATTTGCGCGCGGCACGCTGGACCCGGATGTGATGGACGGCACCAGCATCCAGGCGCTGTATCGCAAAAGCGGCGAGACCTGGGTCGCGGTGCATCACGCAATTGGCGCGACGGATGTCTGGTTCTCCTGGGACCCGCTCTGCGAGGAATATCGCCCGGTGATCTCGGACTACTGCTTCTGACGGAATCGTCGGGGCGCCGGTCACGGTGACAGCGAGACAAGCCCGCCGGGGTGACGGGTGATCTTGCCCGACAGTTCCAGGTCGGTGAGCTGTGCGGCCACATCGCGGGAATTGCCCCTGAGATCGCGGATCAGCTGGTCCTCGGCCACGGGCGAAGGGGCCAGGCGGGTCAGGATCTCGGAATGGAGGTTGGCGGTCTCGCGCAGGCTGCGCCGGGGTTTGCGGGGTGTCGGGTCCAGCGGCAGGTCCGGCTGGGTCGGCGCGGGGGCAATCGGGTCCAGCGCTTCGATCACGTCCTCGGCGTTGCGCACCAGCCGCGCGCCATCGCGGATCAGCATGTTGCAACCGCCGGCCCGCGCATCGAAGGGGTGGCCGGGCACGGCTAGCACCTCGCGCCCCTGGTCAAGCGCGTTGCGCGCGGTGATCAGGCTGCCGGACTTGGCGGCGGCCTCGACCACCACGACCGCCCGGCTCAGCCCCGAGATGATGCGGTTGCGCATCGGGAAATGGCGGGCCTGGGGCGTGGCACCGATCCGCTGTTCCGACAGGATCAACCCGCGGGCGCGAATATCTTCGGCCAGCCTGGTGTTTTCGGTCGGGTAAAAGACATCGACGCCGCCGGCAAAGACCGCGATTGTTCCGGTGTCCAGCGCCGCCAGATGGGCCGCGGTATCAACCCCGCGCGCCAGGCCCGAAACCACGACAAAGCCCGCTTCGCCAAGCTGTTGCGCCAGTGCGCGGGCCATGCGGGTGCCCAGCGAGGACGCATTGCGCGCGCCCACCAATGCGATCATCGGCCGCGCCAGAAGCCCGGCATCGCCGTGTTGCCAGATCAGCGGCGGGGCATCGACAAGGTCGGCCAGCGCCGCGGGGTAGTCGTCCTCGCCCTGACAGATCAGCCGAGCGCCCAGGGCCAGACCGCGGCGATATTCATCGGCGACCGCTTCGGGCGGGCAGGGGGTGTAATTGGTGATCCCGGCCTCACGGGCTACGTCGGGCAGCGCGGCAAGCGCGGCACGGGCAGCGCCATGCGCCGCCATCAGCCGGTTGAAGGTCGCAATGCCGACCCGTCGAGATCGCAAGAGGCGGAGCCTGTCCAACCGGTCGTCTTCCGAGGTGGGTGGGAGTAGGGGGTGAGTGGAAGATGTCATTGCTTCGGTCATCCAGTCCCCGCCGTCTTGCAGAATCGTTTCTACAAGAAGTCGGTTAATGGAAAGTAAACCGCGCCGGGCCGTGATCCTGGCCAAAAGCCGGAACGGCAGCAGCAGGCCGCCGACCGTTCCGCGCCCCCTGTCTCACCCCCGGGTCTCAGGCCGCCGCGCCGCCCACGGTCAACCCGCCGATGCGCACTGTGGGCTGGCCCACGCCCACCGGCACCCATTGGCCCGCCTTGCCGCAATTGCCCATGCCCGGGTCCAGCGCCATGTCGTTGCCCAGGCCTTGAATGCGGTTCAACGCCGAGGGCCCGTCGCCGATCAGCGTGGCGCCCTTGACCGGCGCGCCGACCTTGCCGTTCTTGACCCGGTAGGCCTCGGTGCAGGAAAAGACGAACTTGCCGTTGGTGATGTCAACCTGGCCGCCGCCAAAGCCCACCGCCCAGATACCATCCTCCAGCCCGGCCACGATGTCCGAGGGATCGCTGTCGCCGCCCAGCATGTAGGTATTGGTCATCCGCGGCATCGGGATATGGGCGAAACTCTCGCGCCGCCCGTTGCCGGTGGGCGCCACCCCCATCAGCCGCGCGTTCTGGCGGTCCTGCATGAAGCCGGTCAGGATGCCATCCTCGATCAGCACGTTGCGGCCCGATGGCGTGCCCTCGTCATCGACGGTCAGCGATCCGCGCCGGTCGGGCAGGGTGCCATCGTCCAGGACGGTGACGCCTTTCGCCGCGACCCGGCTGCCCATCAGCCCGGCAAAGGCCGAAGACCCCTTGCGGTTGAAATCGCCCTCAAGCCCGTGGCCGATCGCCTCGTGCAGCAGGATGCCGGGCCAGCCGGGGCCAAGCACGATGTCCATCACGCCGGCCGGTGCGGGCTCGGCCTCAAGGTTGACCAGCGCGATGCGCAGCGCTTCGCGGGCCTTGGCCTGCCAATCCGCAGGGTCCAGAAGCCCGTCCAGCCCCAGCCGCCCGCCACCGCCCGCAACGCCGCTTTCGCGCCGCCCGCCCTGTTCGACGATCACCGAGACATTGACCCGGGTCATCGGGCGCACATCGGTCACATGCAGCCCGTCGGGGCGCAGAATCTCGACCTCCTGGTGCGCGGCCATGATGGTGGCCGAGACCTGCACCACCCGGGTGTCGAGGTCGCGGGCGAAGGCGTCGATCTCGCGCAGGGTCTCGATCTTGACCGGAAAGGTCGCACCGGCGATCGGGTCGTCATCGGTGTAAAGTCTCCGATTGGTGGCTTTTGGGCCCGGCGCCATGACGCCGCCGCCATCGCCCACCGCAAGCCGGGTGGTTTCCACGGCGCGTTTCAACGCGGCTTCGCTGATCTCGGTGGCATGGGCGTAGCCCGCCACCTCGCCCTTGACCGCGCGCAGACCAAACCCCTCGGAGGCATCGTAACTTGCTGTTTTCACGCGGCCATCGTCGAAGTGCAGCACCTCGGAGCGGCGCCGCTCAAGAAACAGCTCGCCATCCTCCGCGCCTGCCGTGGCCTCGCGCACCAGCGCCAGGGCGCGGTCCTTGTCGAGCGTTGTCTGGAAGGGGCGAAAGGGGGTATCGGACATGTGGTGGGCCTCGGAAGATTGATCTATATCAAAAAAGCGGCCCTTTGACGCGGGCGTGGTGCTTTATCTCGTTCACAGAATATGATTTTAAACGGCAGCGTTACAATGGGCGGCGCGTGAACGGATTCGATACTCGATACGAACACGCCGCCCCCCGACGACAGAACAGCTTGAACCGACCAGGGTGTACATGATGCAACTGAAATCACTGATCACCGGCCTCGCAGCCAGCCTTGCCGCCGCGCCCGTCCTGGCGCAGGACCTTGAAGTGGTCGGCAAACCCGAACCCAGCGGCGTCGGGTTTCAGCCCGCCGCGACAGAGCTGGCGCGCGATTTGCAGTGGCTTGATGGCATGATCCTGGTGATCATCACCATCATCTGCCTCTTCGTCGCGGGCCTGATGGCCTTTGCCTTCCTGCGGTTCAACCGCAAGGCCAACCCCGAGCCCAAGAAATTCACCCACAACACGCCTCTGGAAGTGGCGTGGACCATTGGGCCGATTGCCATCCTGGTGCTGATCGGGTCGTTCTCGCTTCCGGTGCTGTTCAAGCAGCAGGAAATCCCGGAAGGCGAAGTGGTGATCAAGGTCACCGGCTACCAGTGGTACTGGGGCTATGAATATGTCGATGCGGGCGTCGAGGGCGTGGAGCCCAACGTCATCGCCTATGACAGCTTCATGCTGCCGCGCGAAGACCTGGCAGAAGCGGGATATTCCGACGATCTCTACCTGCTGGCCACCGACACCGCCGTCGTCGTGCCGGTTGGCAAGACCGTCGTGATGCAAGTCACCGGCGCCGACGTGATCCATTCCTGGACCATCCCCGCCTTCGGCGTGAAGCAGGATGCCGTGCCGGGCCGGATTGCCGAGCTGTGGTTCAACGCCGAGCGTGAAGGTGTGTACTTCGGCCAGTGCTCCGAGCTTTGCGGCAAGGACCATGCCTATATGCCGATCACCGTGAAAGTGGTGAGCGAAGAGGCTTATCAGGAATGGCTGACCGGCGCGGTCGAGGAATACGCGGGTCTGCCGCAATCCTTCGACGTGGCTTCGGCCGAGTAAGCAGGGCGGTGGGTTGAAAGCCCACCCGACCCACACACCGTAGGGTGGGTTCCAACCCACCGTTTCGGAGAGAAGAATGACCGACGCCAGCATCAATACCGCCAGCGCACCGCAAGAGGCCGAATTCGGCGATTACTTCGCCCTGCTCAAGCCGCGCGTGATGACGCTTGTCGTCTTTACCGCCCTTGTCGGCCTTCTGGCCGCGCCGGTGGCGGTGCATCCCTTTGTCGGTTTCTGCGCGATCCTCTTCATCGCCGTCGGCGGCGGGGCTTCGGGCGCGCTGAACATGTGGTGGGACGCTGACATCGACGCGGTGATGCAACGCACCGCGCGTCGGCCCATTCCCGCGGGCAAGGTGTCACCGGAAGAGGCGCTGGCCATCGGCATCGCGCTCTCGGGCTTCTCGGTGGTGCTTCTGGGCCTGGCGACCAACTGGGTCGCGGGCGGGCTGCTCGCCTTCACCATCTTCTTCTACGTGGTCATCTATACCATGTGGCTCAAGCGCTGGACGCCGCAGAACATCGTGATCGGTGGCGCCGCCGGGGCCTTTCCGCCGATGATCGGCTGGGCCGCGGCCACGGGCGGCATCTCGGTCGAGAGCGTGCTGATGTTCTGCCTGACCTTCATGTGGACCCCGCCGCATTTCTGGGCGCTAGCGCTGTTCATGCGCTCGGATTACGACAAGGCCGAGGTCCCGATGTTGACCGTGACCCACGGCCGCCCGGCAACCCGCGCGCATATCCTGGTCTATACCCTGCTGCTGGCCGGGCTGGCGCTGGCGATTGCCTTTACCGGCGCGGGTGGTCCTGTCTACCTGTTGGTAGCGGTCGTGCTGAACGCCTTGTTCGTCAAGGGTGCCTTTGCCATCTGGCGTCGCGACGAAGTCATGGCCGAGGCCGACAATTACGCGGCTGAGCGCAAGTTCTTCAAACTGTCGCTGCTCTATCTCTTCCTGCATTTCGGCGCGCTTCTGGCCGAGGCCGGGATGGACCGCTTCGGCATCGAACTGACCATCGGAGGCCTGCTGTGAGCTTTCACCCCGAACATGAGATGCACACCCGCCGCAAGGGCCGCAACATCGGCGTCGGACTGGTGCTGGGCGCGCTGATCGTCATCATCTTTGGCCTGACTTACGTGAAAGTCACCAGCCAGGGGTTCCAGGCCCCTGCCGCACAGGAGGCGCAGGGATGACCGGACCGAAAAAGACCGCCGTACAACTGGTCGCCGTCGTGCTCTTGATGGGCGGACTGGCCTGGGCTTCGGTGCCGTTTTACGACTGGTTCTGCCGGGTCACCGGGTTTGGCGGCGCCACCAGCGTGGCCGAGAGCGGCAGCGACGTGATCCTCGACAAGACCATCAAGGTCCGCTTCGATGCCTCGCGTGATCGCGACATGGCCTGGGAATTCCGCGCCATGCAGCCCGAGATGACCATCCGCATCGGCGAGACCGGCCTCGCCTTCTACGAGGCCTACAACCCCACCGACCGCCCCATTGCCGGGCAGGCCAGCTACAACGTGGCTCCTTTCGAGGCCGGCGGGTTCTTTACCAAGATCGACTGCTTCTGCTTCACCGAGCAGGTTCTGATGCCCGGCGAACGGGTCGAGATGCCGGTGACATTTTACATCGATCCCGAGATTGTGACCGACCGGGATGCGAAGTACACCAAGCATATCACGCTGTCCTACACGTTCTATGAAATCGACATGCCGGAAACCGCTCTGCTGGAGACGGCACCCGCAACAACAAAAGCGAACTGAGCCTTTTCTACGAGGGAAGAGACAAAATGGCCCATGTAAAAAACCACGACTACCACATCCTGCCCCCCTCGATCTGGCCGTTCCTCGGATCGCTGGCCGGATTCGTGATGCTGTTCGGCGCCGTGCTGCTGTTCCATGACAGCGGCCCCTGGGTCTTTCTGATCGGCCTGGTTGGTGTGCTCTATGTCATGTTCGGCTGGTGGTCCGAGGTGGTGTCGGAGTCCAAAGTTGGCGATCACACCCCGGTGGTGCGGATCGGGCTGCGCTATGGCTTCATCTTGTTCATCATGTCCGAAGTGATGTTCTTTGCCGCCTGGTTCTGGAGCTTCTTCAAGCACGCCATGTACCCGATGGACCCGAACGGCATGAGCCCGGCCATCGACGGCGTCTGGCCGCCGGCGGGGATCGAGACCTTCGATCCGTTCCACCTGCCGCTGATCAACACGCTGATCCTGCTGTGTTCGGGGGCTGCCGCGACCTGGGCGCACCATGCGCTGGTGCACGAGGACAATCGCGAAGACATGAAGTGGGGCCTGACCATCGCCATCGGTCTCGGCGTGATCTTCACCGTCTTCCAGGCCTATGAGTACAGCCACGCGGCCTTTGGTTTCTCGGGCAACATCTACGGCGCGAACTTCTTCATGGCGACCGGCTTCCACGGGTTCCATGTCGTCGTCGGTACGATCTTCCTGTTCGTCTGCCTGCTGCGCCTGATGAAGGGCCACTTCACCCCCGAAAAGCACATCGGCTTCGAAGCCGCCGCCTGGTATTGGCACTTCGTCGACGTTGTCTGGCTGTTCCTCTTTGCCGCCGTCTACATCTGGGGCGGCTGAGGCCGGACACACGCAAGTCACGAAACGCCCGCCAATTCGGCGGGCGTTTTCGTTGGGGCAGGGTGCGCATGGTGCGTGCAAGCACGGCACCCTTCGGCGGATGCGTGTCTTCAATCGCGCTTTGCGGTTGCATCAGCGCCGCGAAACGGGGAAAACCCACTGCGCGCGGGCGCATGCCGGCGCTATCTGTTTCACAGCCGCAGGGCCGCATGACACGCATTCTCTTTGCCCTTTTCGTCGGAGTTGCCGGGATCGCCATCCTGGTCTCGCTCGGCTGGTGGCAGGTGCAGCGGCTGGCCTGGAAGGAAGGCGTGCTGGACGCCATCGAGGCCCGCATCACCGCTGACCCAATCCCGCTGCCCGGTTACGCGGACGTCGCGACGCACAAATATGCGCCGGTCGAGCTGACGGGCCAGATCGGTGCGGGCGAGCTTCTTGTGCTGGTCTCGCAGAAGCAGAAGGGCGCGGGCTACCGCGTCATTGCCCCCTTTCTGACGACCGATGGCCGGCACCTGCTGGTGGACCGCGGCTTCATCCCCGTGGCCGACCGCGACGCGGCGCGGCGCATGGGGGAAACCCGCATCACCGGCAACCTGCATTGGCCCGACGACCGCAACTCGTCGACCCCCGACAACGACATCGCCGGCAACATCTGGTTCGCCCGTGACATCACCGACATGGCCCGCGAACTGAAGACCGAGCCGCTTCTGGTGGTGGTCCGGCACGAAGACCCGCCCGCCCCCGGCCTGCAACCGCTGCCGGTCGACACCGCGGCCATTCCCAACGATCACCTGCAATATGCCATCACATGGTTCTCTCTCGCCGCGATCTGGCTGGGGATGACCGGGTTCTACATCTGGCGCACGACACGCACGAAGGACGCTTGACCCGATGAAATACATCTCGACCAGGGGCCGCGCCCCGGAACTGAGCTTCGAAGAGGCGATGCTTTCGGGCCTCGCACGCGATGGCGGGCTTTATGTCCCCTCGGAAATCCCGGTGATGAGCGAGGGCGACATCGCCGCATTGGCGGGCCTCAGTTACGAGGAAACCGCCTTTCGCGTGATGCGCCCCTTCGTGGGCGACGGCTTCACCGACGAGGCCTTCTCCGACATCATCGCGCGCGCCTATGCCGGTTTCGGCCATGCCGCCCGCGCGCCACTGGTGCAACTGGCGCCCAACCATTTCCTGCTTGAGCTGTTCCACGGGCCGACCCTGGCCTTCAAGGACTTCGCCATGCAGCTGATCGGCCAGCTGTTCGAGGACGCGCTGAAGCGCCGGGGCGAGCGGGTGACCATCGTCGGTGCCACCTCTGGCGATACCGGATCGGCCGCGATCGAGGCGTTCCGCGGCCTTGACGCCGTCGATGTCTTCATCCTGTTCCCGCATGGCCGGGTCTCCGAGGTGCAGCGCCGCCAGATGACCACGCCTTCCGAGGCCAATGTCCACGCTCTGGCGCTGAACGGCAATTTCGACGATTGTCAGGCCAAGCTGAAGGATATGTTCAACCACTTCGACTTCCGCGACGAGGTGCGCCTGGCCGGGGTCAACTCGATCAACTGGGCCCGGGTGCTGGCGCAGGTGGTCTACTACTTCTCTTCCGCCGTCTCGCTGGGCGCGCCGAAACGCAAGGTCAGCTTCACCGTGCCCACCGGCAACTTCGGCGATATCTTCGCCGGTTACATCGCCAAGCGCATGGGCCTGCCCATTGACCGGCTGGTGGTGGCGACCAACCAGAACGACATCCTGCACCGCTGCCTGTCCTCCGGCGCTTATGACAAGGACACGGTGCATGCCACCATGTCGCCGTCGATGGACATCCAGGTTTCGTCCAACTTCGAGCGCGCGCTGTTCGATGCCTATGACCGTGACGGCAATGCCATCGGCCTGTTGATGGAAGAGCTGAACGCCGGGGGCTTCAAGGTCAGCCAGGGCGCGATGGAGCGCCTGCGCGAGCATTTCGACAGCGGCCGCGCCAGCGAGGATGACACGCTGGCCACCATCGCCCAGGCCAATGCGACGATGGGCGAGTTGATCTGCCCGCATACCGCCTGTGGCGTCAAGGTGGCCGAGGAACAACGCGATCCGGCGACCCCTATGATCACCCTGGCCACGGCACACCCGGCGAAATTCCCCGACGCGGTGGAAAAAGCCTCCGGCATTCGTCCGGGGCTTCCACAACGGATGGCGGACCTGTATGAGCGTCCGGAACGGGTGACCCGAGTGCCAAACGACCTCGACGCCCTTGAAACCCACATCCGGGAGAAGATCGCCTCTTGACGGTAGAAGTCCACACGTTGTCCAACGGGTTCCGCGTTGTCACCGAGCATATGCCGGGGCTGGAATCGGCCTCGGTCGGAATCTGGGTCTGCGCGGGTGGCCGCGCCGAGCGGCCCGAGCAGAACGGTATTGCGCATTTCCTTGAGCACATGGCCTTCAAGGGCACGAAAACCCGCAGCGCGCTGCAGATTGCCGAGGCGATCGAAGACGTGGGCGGCTATATCAACGCCTATACCGCGCGCGAGGTGACGGCCTATTATGCCCGTGTGCTGAAACAGGACGTGCCGCTGGCGGTGGACGTGGTGGCGGACATCCTGCTGAACCCGGTGTTCGACCCCAAGGAGATCGAGATCGAACGCGGGGTGATCCTGCAGGAAATCGGTCAGGCGAACGACACCCCCGACGACGTGATCTTCGACTGGCTCCAGGAAGAGGCCTATCCCGGCCAGGCGCTGGGCCGGACGATCCTTGGCCCGCCCGAGCGGGTGCAGGCCTTTGGCCGCGAAGACCTGTCGCGTTTCGTGACCGAGCAATATGGCCCTGACCAGATGATTCTCTCGGCCGCCGGTGCGGTGGATCATGCCGCGCTGGTGCAGCAGGCTGAGGCGCTCTTTGGCCATCTGGAACCGCGCGGCCATGAACAGGACAGCCCGGCCCGTTTCGGCGGTGGCGAGGCGCGCCGCGTCAAGACGCTGGAACAGGCGCATTTTGCGCTGGCGCTGGAAAGCCCCGGCTACCGCGACCCCGATGTCTATACCGCCCAGGTCTATTCCGTGGCGCTTGGGGGCGGCATGTCCTCGCGGCTGTTCCAGGAAGTCCGCGAAAATCGCGGGCTGTGCTACACGATCTTTGCCCAGGCCGGCGCCTATGCCGACACCGGCATGACGACGATCTATGCCGGCACCAGCGGCGCACAATTGCCCGAGCTGGTGGGCATCACCATCGACGAGATGAAGCGCGCCGCCGAGGACATGTCCGAGGCTGAAGTGGCCCGCGCCCGGGCGCAGATGAAGGCCGGGCTGCTGATGGGGCTGGAAAGCCCGTCCAGCCGCGCCGAACGGTTGGCCCGGATGATCCAGATCTGGGGCCGCGTGCCGGACCTGTCCGAGACCATCGCCAGGATCGACGCGGTCAGCGTGGCGGGCGTGCGCGATTTCGCCGGCCACCTCGCGGGCCAGGCCCCTTCGGCAATGGCGCTTTATGGTCCGGTTGATGCGGCACCGGATCTCGCCGGTCTGAATGCGCGGCGCGCTGCCTGATGCTGCTGGCGCGGCGCAGGATACGGCTTGAGACCGACCGTCTCACTCTGCGCGCACCGGTGCATTCGGATTTCCGCGACTGGTCCACCCTGCGGGCACAAAGCCAGGACTTCCTGACCCGGTGGGAACCCACCTGGGCCGGTGATCACCTGACCCGCAAGAGCTTTACCAATCGCGTCTACTGGGCCCAGCGGGCGGTGTCGAACGGCACTGCACTGCCGCTCTTCCTGATCCGGCGCGAGGACGAGGCCCTTCTGGGCGCCATCACTCTCGACAACATCCGCCGCGGCCCGGCCCAGGCAGGCACCCTGGGCTATTGGATTGGCGCGCCGCATGCGCGTCAGGGCTACATGCGCGAGGCGATCCTCGCCCTTGTTCACCATGCCTTCCAGAAGATGGACCTGAGCCGCATCGAAGCCGCCTGCCTGCCGGAAAACGCCGCCTCGCGCGGGCTGCTGGAACGCTCCGGCTTCAAGTATGAAGGCGTGGCACAAAGCTATCTCCAGATCAACGGTCGCTGGCGCACCCACGTCCTCTATTCCTGCCTCCGCCTCGACCGCCGCGGCAAGACCGACGCCGGTTTGTAAGGCGCCCTGGGTCTTCTTCGGTTCAAAAATATCCCGGGGAGCGCAGCCCAGGGCGCACCTGTGGTGCGACGGGCTGGCCCCTCGCTGGCGTGACGATGAAAAAAGGTGACCGCTCCGGGAATCGCGGTATCCTCCGAAACAGGAGGTGCCGCCCATGTTTCGCCCGTTGTTCCAAGCGTTTTCGATCCTGCTGCTGTCCGTCACCGTGGCCCAGGCCCAGGATCAGACCCGCCGTCCCAGCCATTGCATCGCCATCGCCGATGCCGCGCCGGGGCTGCGGTACATTCACAAGGCCGCCTGGTCCGACGCGGTCCCGGAATATTCCGTGCGCCTGCACTATATCGATCACGCGGCCTTTCTGATCCGCACCCGTGGCGGGCTTAACGTCATCACCGATTTCACCGGCTTCATCGGCACGACAAGGATGATCCCCGATGTGGTCACGATGAACCACGCCCACGGATCGCATTTCACCCCCGCGCCCGATCCGGCCATCCCGCATGCTCTGAATGGCTGGGGGCCGGGGTATGGCGAGGGGATCGATCATTACCTCGACCTCGGTGAAATGGTGATCCGCAATGTCTCGACCGACATCCGCTCGGGCGGCGGGGTCGAACCCGAGGGCAACTCGATCTTCGTGTTCGAGGTCGAAGGCCTCTGCATCGGCCACCTGGGCCACCTGCATCATGAACCCGACGATGCGCAATACGCGGCCCTGGGGCGGCTCGACGTGGTGATGGCGCCGGTGGATGGCGGCATGACCCTGCCGCTGCCGACAATGATCAAGACGTTGAAACGGCTGAAAAGCTCGGTGGTGATCCCGATGCATTGGTTCTCGGATTACGCGCTGGCGCGGTTTGCCGAAGGCATGGCCGATGAATTCGAGATCATCGACACCGGCGGGTCCTCGATCGAGGTCAGCCTTGCCTCGCTGCCCAGCCGCCCGACCGTGATGATGCTGCGCCCCTCCTGGCTGACCGACGCGGAGTAGAACCTGCGTCCGTGATGGCATAGAGCAAGGGACAAGGAGACCCGCCATGCCAAACCTCATGCCCGCCGATGCCGCCTTTGCCAACCAGCTTGCCAGCCTGCTGCCCGAGGGCACGTTGCATGATGCCGAGCCACGGTATCTCGAAGAACCGCGCGGCCGTTGGCAGGGGCAGGGCGGCGTCGTCGCCCGGCCGCGCAGTGTTGAGGAGGTGGCGGAGATCATCCGTGCCTGCAATGCGGCCCGCGTGGGCGTCGTGCCCTACGGCGGTGGCACCGGGCTGGTGGGGGGGCAGGTCATGGCCGAAGGGTCGGCGCCGCTGATCCTGTCGCTGGAGCGGATGACGGCGATCCGCGCGGTGCATGGCGAAGAGAACACCCTGGTGGCCGAAGCCGGCGCGATCCTGGCCGATGTGCAGGCGGCGGCCGAGGCGGCGGGGCGGCTCTTTCCCCTGTCGCTGGCGGCCGAGGGATCGGCGCGCATCGGCGGATGCCTGTCGACCAACGCGGGCGGGGTGAACGTGCTGCGCTATGGCAATGCCCGCGCGCTTTGCCTGGGGTTGGAGGCGGTGCTGCCCGACGGGACGGTCTGGCACGGGTTGAAGCGGCTGCACAAGGACAACACCGGCTATGATCTCAAGCACCTGCTGATGGGCGCGGAAGGCACGCTGGGGGTGATCACGGCGGCCAGCTTGAAGCTTTCGCCAATGCCCGCCACCCGCGGCACCGCGATGATCGTGGTCGAAGACCCGGCGGCGGCGCTGGCCCTTCTGGCGCTGGCGCGGGATGTCGCGGGCGAGACGGTCTCGGCCTTCGAGCTGATCAGCCGCGTGTCGTTGGAGTTCCTGTCCGAGAAACTGCCCGAGATCCGCCAGCCCTTTGCCGCGCAACCCGCCTGGATGGTGCTGATCGAACTGGGCATGGGCCGGGCGGACGATCCGCAGGCCACGCTTGAGACGATCTTTGCCGAGGCGCTGGAGCAGGGGTTGGCCAGTGACGGGGTGGTGGCCCAAAGCGATGGCCAGCGCGCCGAATTCTGGGCCCTGCGCGAACATATCCCGCTGGCCAACCGCGCCATCGGGGCGATTGCCTCGCATGACATTGCCCTGCCGTTGGGGCTGGTGGCCGATTTCATCGCGCGCGCGCCGGACGCGCTGGCGGGCTATGGCGACATCCGCATCAACTGTTTCGGTCACCTTGGCGACGGCAACCTGCATTACAACCTGTTCCCGCCGCAGGGCGGCTGCAAGGCCGACTACCAGGACCGGCGCGCCGAAATGAGCCGCGTGGTGCATGACCTCTGCGTCGAGATGGGCGGGTCGTTCAGCGCCGAGCATGGCGTGGGGCGGCTGAAAGTCGGCGATCTGGAGCGCTACGGCGACCCGGCCAAGCTTGCGGCGATGCGCGCGATCAAGGCCGCACTTGATCCCAATGGCATCATGAACCCCGGTGCCGTCCTGCGCTGAGGCCGATCCATCAATGGATCGGTTCCGATCTGTCAACAGATCGGCCCCCGCCCGACGCCAGGGAGACGTCAGGGAATCGTCCGGCATTGTTGCGCTTGCGGCCAAGCTGTCTTAGATCAACGCCATGAAACGGCCCATTCTCATCCACCCCGACCCGCGGCTCAAGAAGCTCTGTGCGCCCGTTCCCGATATTTCGGACGCGCTGCGCAGCCTGGCCGATGACATGCTCGAAACCATGTATGCCGCGCCGGGCATCGGGCTGGCGGCGCCGCAGGTCGGCGTCCTGGACCGGCTGATCGTGCTCGATTGTGTCAAAGGCGATGAAACGCCGCCTGACCCGGTGGTCATGTTCAACCCGGAAATCATTGCCGCGTCGGAGGATCAGAACAGCTACGAGGAAGGCTGCCTGTCGATCCCCGACCAATATGCCGAGGTCACCCGCCCCGCCGAGGTGCGCGTGCGCTGGCTCGACCGTGACGGAAATGTGCAGGAGCGGGACATGGACGGGCTGTGGGCGACCTGCGTGCAGCACGAGATCGACCACCTGGATGGCAAGCTTTTCATCGATTACCTCAAGCCGCTGAAGCGCCAGATGATCACCCGCAAGATGCAGAAGCTGAAGCGCGAAAAGGCGCGGGCGGGGTGAGCCTGCGCCAGATCCGGCTTTGGCCCGACGCTGTGTTGCAGGCGGTTTGTACCCCGGTGACGGGCGATGTCTCGGAATTGGTCACCGATCTGTTCGAAACGATGTATGCCGCGCCGGGCCGCGGGCTGGCGGCGCCCCAGGTGGGCGTCACGCTGCGGGTGTTTGTCATGGACTGCACCTGGAAGGACGGGCCGGGCACGCCGCTGGCCTGCATCAACCCCGAAGTCCTGGCCGCGTCGGACGAGATGGTCGGAGGAGAGGAAGCCTGCGTCTCGATCCCCGGTGTGGCCGCCGAGGTCTTGCGCCCGGCAGAGATCACGCTGCGCTTCACCGATGTCTCCGGCCTGCGGCAGGAACGCCGCCTGTCCGGCATCGCCGCGAAATGCGCGCAGCATGAACTGGACCACCTTGATGGCAAGGTGATCTTTGACCGGCTGGCGGCGGAAGATGCGGCCAGCTTGCGCGTGGCCTACGCCAGCGGCGGCTGATCCATTGATGGATCAGCACCGATCTGTTGACAGATCGGGTCCGGCGCGAAAAGCTTGCGTCGCGGGCGGGGCTGCCGTACCTCGGCGCACATGACCCGCAAAGTGATCCCCTGGCCCGACAAGCGCCTGCGCACCCCCGCCGCCCCCATAGACGCGGTGACCGATGACATTCGCCGTCTCTGGGACGAGATGACCGAGGTGATGGAGGCCATGCCCGGCGTCGGCCTTGCTGCCACGCAACTGGGCGAGATGGTTCGTCTCGCTGTCGTGGATGCCTCGGAAGAGCGCGGCAAGGTGATCCGCATGGCCAACCCGAAGGTGCTGCATGCCTCGGTCCAGCTGCGCGAACACGAGGAAGCCAGCCCCAACCTGCCCGGCGTCTCGGCCAGGATCAAACGCCCCCGCGCGGTGACGGTCCGTTACCTGAACGAAGCGGGCGAAGTGGAAGACCGCGATCTTGTCGGGCTCTGGGCCACCTCGGTCCAGCACCAGATCGACCACTTGAACGGCAGGATGTATTTCGACCGGCTGAGCAAGGTGAAACGCGACATGCTGCTGCGCAAGGCGAGGAAACTGGCATGAAACTGGTCTTTATGGGCACGCCCGATTTCTCGGTTCCGGTGCTGGATGCGTTGGTCGAGGCCGGGCACGAGATTGCCGCCGTCTATTGCCAGCCGCCACGCCCCGCGGGCCGGGGCAAGAAGGACCGGCCCACCCCGGTGCATGCCCGCGCGCTGGAGCTGGGGCTGGAGGTGCGCCACCCCACCTCGCTGAAAACACCTCAGGCGCAGGCAGAGTTTGCTGCCTTGCAGGCCGATGTGGCGGTGGTGGTGGCCTATGGGCTGATCCTGCCGCAGGCGGTGCTGGACGCGCCGAGGCAGGGTTGCCTGAACATCCACGCTTCGCTTCTGCCGCGCTGGCGTGGGGCGGCGCCGATCCATCGGGCGATCATGGCCGGTGACGCCGAAACCGGCGTCTGCATCATGCAGATGGAGGCCGGGCTGGACACCGGGCCGGTGCTCCTGCGTGAGGCGACGCCGATTGCCGCCAATGACATGACGGCCATTCTGCACGACCGGTTGAGCGCCATGGGCGCGCGGTTGATTGTCGAGGCGCTGGCCCGGCTGGAATCGCTCACACCCGAGACGCAGCCCGAGGACGGCGTGACTTATGCTGCCAAGATCGACAAGGCGGAAGCGGCGATTGACTGGACCCGCAGTGCTGAGGACGTCGACCGCCAGATCCGCGGCCTGTCGCCCTTTCCCGGGGCATGGACCTATGTGGGCGAGACGCGGGTGAAATGCCTGATGTCAGAGGTCGCCGCGGGGCAGGGGGCGCCCGGTGCGGTTCTGGACGATGCGCTGACGGTCGCTTGCGGCACGGGCGCGGTGCGGCTTCTGAGCTTGCAGAGGGCGGGCAAGGCGGCGCAGGATGCAGAGACCTTCCTGCGCGGCATGCCTCTGCCGGCGGGCACCAAGCTGGGAGAAAGCTGATGTTTCCGGTTCTGATCGGCACCGTGGTGATTGCCGGGATCGTGGGCTACGCCGCCGAGAAATCCGGCTTTACCCACAATGGCTATATCCAGAGCATCATCATCTGCGTCGGCGGTGCCTTCCTGTTCTATTTCGTGCGGATCATGTTCGGCATCGGTTTCGGCTCGCCGGGGTTGAACGCGATCCTGTCCTCCATCGGTGCGCTGATCATCGTGCCGACCCATTGGCGCAGGTAACCAGCGGCCGCTCCCCCACCCTTGCGGGCGCCCTCGCGAGGAAATCCCGCGAGGGCTTGAGGAGCGGCCCGGTTCTCAGCCGAGTTCCTTGTAGCTGATTTCACGCGCATCGGCGCCGGGGCCGAGCTTTTCACGCCGCACCAGCAGCCGGTTCAACGCCTGGATATAGGCCTTGACCGAGGCCACCACCGTATCGGTATCCGCCGATTGCCCGGTGGCGATCATCCCGTCCTCTTCCAGCCGGACCGAGACCGTGGCCTGCGCGTCCGTGCCTTCCGTCACCGCATGCACTTGGTAAAGCTGCAGTTTCGCGGTGTTGGGATGCAACTTGCGCACTGCCTTGAACGAGGCATCAACCGGGCCGTCGCCATTGCAGGTGGCCGAATGCTCGGTGCCGTTGATCTCCATCTCCAGCGTCGCTTCCGCCGGGCCGCCGGTACCGCAGACCACCTTGAGGTTGACCAGTTGCAGCTTCTCGGTGTCACCCTCGACCGTGGCCGAGACCAGCGCCAGGATGTCGTCGTCAAAGACCTCTTTCTTGCGGTCGGCCAATTCCTTGAACCGCACGAAGATGTCCTTGAGCTGGTTGTCACCCACCTCGACGCCCAGGTCCTTCAGCTTGGCGCGCAGCGCCGCGCGGCCCGAATGCTTGCCCAAGGGCAGCGATGTGCCGGCGAGGCCCACGTCCTCGGGGCGCATGATCTCGAAGGTCTCGGCGTTTTTCAGCATGCCGTCCTGATGGATGCCGCTCTCATGCGCAAAGGCGTTCTTGCCGACAATCGCCTTGTTGAACTGCACGTTGAAGCCCGAGACCGTGGCGACACGGCGCGAGATATGCATGATCTTGCGGGTGTCGATCCCGGTTTCGAACGGCATGATGTCGTTGCGGACCTTCATGGCCATGACGACTTCTTCCAGCGCGGTATTGCCCGCGCGTTCGCCCAGCCCGTTGATCGTGCATTCGATCTGGCGCGCGCCCGCCTCGACCGCAGCCAGCGAGTTCGCCGTCGCCATGCCAAGGTCATTGTGGCAGTGCGTGGCAAAGATCACATCGTCGGCGCCCGGCACGGTTTCGATCAACCGGCGGATCAGATCGGCGCTTTCGCGCGGCGCGGTATAGCCCACGGTGTCGGGGATGTTGATCGTCGTCGCGCCCGCCTTGATGGCGATCTCGATCACCCGGCAGAGGTAATCCCACTCGGTCCGCGTCGCATCCATCGGCGACCACTGCACATTGTCGGTCAGGTTGCGGGCGTGGGTTACCGTTTCGTGGATACGCTCGGCCATTTCGTCCTGGGTCAGGTTCGGAATGGCGCGGTGCAGCGGCGAGGTGCCGATGAAGGTGTGAATCCGGGGTTGGGCCGCGTTCTTCACCGCCTCAAAGCAGCGGTCGATGTCGGGCAATTGCGCCCGTGCCAGACCGCAGATCACGGAATTCTTCGACCGCTTGGCAATCTCGGACACGGCGGCGAAATCACCCTCCGAGGCGATGGGAAAGCCCGCCTCGATGACGTCGACGCCCATGTCGTCGAGCAATTCGGCAATCTCCAGCTTTTCCGAGTGGGTCATCGTTGCGCCGGGGCTTTGTTCGCCATCGCGCAGGGTCGTGTCAAAGATCAAAACACGGTTCTTGTCTGTCTGGGTCATGGTCCAAGTCTCTTGAAAATTTCTCCGGGTGTTCGGGCGCGAACAGGCCTCCTCTGAGCGGTCGCGCCGAACGGCACGCTCAGAGGCGGGCTAGGAGAAGAAGAAGGCCAAGCGAAACGCCCGCGCCGGGGGCGCAGGTCAGGGTCGCGGTATGGGCCTTGGTCAACATGAGGCGGACTATACGCGCGCAGCCGTGAATGAAAAGTGCCTTTTTGCGCCTGAACGACAATCGAGCTGACTTGATTGGCGGCGCGCGCTCGCTAGGTGGCACGGCATGGCACAGGAAAACGGGATGAAGAATGAGATGAAACGTGCGCTTGTGGTGGGCGCATCTGGCGGGATCGGATCGGCGGTCGTGGCCGCGCTTGAGGCACGGGGGGTGGAGGTCACGGGCCTGTCGCGCTCGGGCAACGGGTTCTTCGTGACCGACGAGGCCAGCGTCGCGGCGCACCTTGGCGCGCTCGAAGGGCCCTTCGACTTGATCCTCGTGGCCACCGGCGCGCTGGAAATCGACGGGGCCACGCCGGAAAAGACCATCCGGGACCTGACGCCCAAGGCGATGCTGGATCAGTTCGCGCTGAACTGCATCGGCCCGGCGATGGTGCTGAAACATGGGTTGTCGCTCTTGCCCCGGGACCGGCGGGCGGTGATGGCGGTGCTCTCGGCGCGGGTGGGCTCGATCGGGGACAACCGCTTGGGCGGTTGGTATGCCTATCGCACGGCCAAGGCGGCGGTGAACCAGGTTGTGCATTCCGCCGCCATCGAATTGGCGCGGAGCCACGAACAGGCGCTCTGCGTGGCGTTGCACCCGGGAACGGTTGCGACGGAGTTCACCCGCAAATACCTCGGGCGGCACGCCTCCGTTCCGGCAAAGGAGGCGGCGGAGAACCTGCTGTCTGTGATCGACGGGCTGGCGCCAGCCGACACCGGCGGCTTCTTTGACTGGGCTGGCAAGGCGGTGGATTGGTGAGCCGCCTTGTTCTGGTGCTGGGTGACCAGTTGTCGCCGGATATCGCGGCGCTGAAGGCGGCGGACAAGACGCGCGACGTGGTGGTCATGGCCGAGGTCGCGGACGAGGCGGGCTATGTGCCGCATCACCCCAAGAAGATCGCGCTGATCCTGTCGGCGATGCGCAAGTTTGCGACCGAGCTGCGCGAGGACGGCTGGGATGTTCGCTATACCCAACTTGACGATACCGGCAACTCGGGCTCCATCACCGGTGAACTGCTGCGGCGGGCCGAGGAAACCGGCGCCAAGCGGGTGCTGGCGACCGAGCCCGGAGAATGGCGGCTGATCGCGGCGCTGAACGACGCGCCGCTGCCGGTCAAGCAGTTGGCGGACGACCGGTTCATTGCCAGCCACAAGGATTTTGAGGACTGGGCGGAAGGGCGCAAGTCGCTGCGGATGGAGTTTTTCTATCGGGAAATGCGGCGACGGACCGGGTTGCTCATGGACGGCGACAAGCCCGAGGGCGGCGCATGGAACTACGATGCCGAGAACCGCAAACCGGCGCCCGACGCGGTGGATTTCGGCGGGCCGATGCAGTTCACCCCGGACGAGACCGTGGAAGAGGTGCTGGAATTGGTCGAGGCGCGTTTCGGCGGCAACTTCGGCGACCTGCGCCCGTTCCATTTCGCCACCGACAGGGGGCAGGCGCGCCGGGCGCTGGCGCATTTCATCAAGGGCGCGTTGCCGAAGTTCGGCGACTACCAGGACGCCATGATGAACGGGGAGCGGTTCCTCTATCACGCGGTGATCTCGCCCTACCTGAACATCGGGCTGCTGGACCCGTTGGAGATCTGCAAAGCGGCTGAGGCGGCCTACAGGGCGGGCGATGCGCCGCTGAATGCGGTCGAGGGCTTCATTCGCCAGATCATCGGTTGGCGCGAATTCGTGCGCGGTGTCTATTTCCTAGAAGGGCCGGATTATCCCCGCCAGAACAAGCTCCGGCAGCAGCGCAAGCTGCCGGCGATGTACTGGGGCGGCGAGACCCGGATGAACTGCATGGCCAAAGCCATTGAGCAGACACGGGAAGACGCCTACGCCCACCACATCCAGCGGCTTATGGTCACGGGGAATTTCGCGCTGCTGTCAGGTGTGAACCCGGCGGAGGTGCATAAATGGTATCTCGCGGTATACGTGGATGCTTTTGAGTGGGTCGAGGCGCCCAATACCGTGGGGATGAGCCAGTTCGCCGATGGCGGGCTGTTTGCGTCCAAGCCTTATGTGTCCTCCGGTGCATATATCAACCGGATGTCCGATTACTGCAAGACATGCGCCTATAAGGTGGGGACCAAGCTGGGGGAAGGGGCCTGTCCGTTCAACCTGCTTTACTGGCATTTCCTGGACCGGCAGCGCGACAGGCTTGGGGGTAACCCGCGGATGGGCAATATGTACCGCACATGGGGCCGGATGGACGGGGACAAGCGCGAACGGATCGTGGCCGAGGCGGAACAGCTGCTCGATGCGCTGTCGAAAGGCGCGGTGGTCTGAGCATGGATGACACGCCCCGGACCTGATCCGGGGCCTCCCGCCAAACCACTGAGGTCCCGGGTCAAGCCCGGGACGCGTCGGGTTGAAAGCTGCCGTTACTCGGCTGCCGGTGTCTCTTCTGCGTCGGGGGTCTCTTCCGGCTGCTCTTGTTCGTCCGCCTGCACCAGCGCGCCGTTCTTCCACTCGCCCGAGGCTTCCTGGCCGGCGGCATAGCGCATGGTGCCTTCGCCCTGGCGTTTGCCGGCGACAAAGGTGCCTTCGTAGATGTCGCCGTTGGCATAGGTCGCCACGCCCTGGCCCGAGATTTCGCCGTTTTTCCAGGCGCCGATATAGCGGAACCCGTCAGGCATCGAGATCTCGCCTTCGCCGTGGCGTTGGCCATCGGCGAACTGGCCGATATAGACCGTGCCGTCGGGATAGGTGGCGGTGCCCTTGCCATGCCGGCGGCCGCGTTCCCATTCGCCCTCGTAGCGGTAGCCATCGGCATAGGTCATCACGCCGAAGCCGTGATTGCGCGCGTTCTTGAAACCGCCCTCATAGATCAGCCCGTTGGGATAGGTCGCGCGGCCTTCGCCCTCGATCACGCCGTTGACCCAGTCCCCTTCGTAGGTGGAGCCGTCGGGATAGGTGATATTGCCGACCCCGTGGGCCAGGTCATCGACGAATTCGCCGACATAGATCGACCCGTCGGGATAGGTCACGGTGCCCACGCCCTGGATTTTGCCGTCTTCCCAGTCGCCTTCGTAGCGATAGCCATCCTCGCCGGTAAACGCGCCCTTGCCGTTGCGCTGATCCTCGCGGAACTGACCTTCGTAGACATCGCCATTGGCATAGGTCACACGGCCCATGCCTTCGCGGCGGCCATCCACCAGCTCGCCTTCATAGACATCGCCATTGGGCTGGATCAGCTTGCCTTCGCCCGAGATTTGGCCGGCGCGCCACAGGCCCTCGTAGATCAGCCCGTCGGTCATCACAAGCTTGCCCTGGCCATCACGGGTGCCGTCGGCGACGCGGCCCTCGTAGGTGGAGCCGTCGGGATAGGTGATCGAGGCACTGCCGTCCTTGACCCCGTTGACCCAATCGCCGTCATAGGTATAGCCGCCCGCGCTGGTCATCACGCCGCGACCGTGGTGCATGGCGTTGCGAAAGGCGCCTTCATAGCGCACGCCATTGGCATAGATCGCGACACCCTGGCCGGTGATCTGGCCATCGTCCCAGGACCCTTCATAGGTGCCGCCGTCGGTAAAGGTGATCTTGCCGACGCCATGCGGTTTGCCCTTGGCGAACTCGCCTTCATAGATCGAGCCGTTGGGGAAGCGTGCCACGCCGGTGCCCTTGATCTCGCCCGCGACCCAGGAGCCCTGGTATTCATAGCCGTTGGGAAGACGATAGGTGCCCTGGCCGTGCTGCAACCCGTCCTGGAAGGAGCCCTCATAGACGCCGCCATCGTCATATTGCTTGGTCAGGACTTCGCTGTCCTGTGCCAGTGCCGGAACCACCGCCAAGAGGATCAGAACGGTGCTTGCGATGCGAAAGGAGTGCTTCATTTGGCCTGCGATGCCCCTGGACTGAACTTGCTGCGAAGGTAAAGGAGCCGGCCAGCGCAGACAATGCCTTTCGGTCGCAGGCGCTTGAACTGACGGGTTTCTTCATCCCGGGCGGCGGGGGATTGCCGGTCGCGGGGGGCATGGTTTCGCTTTTCCCCGGTGCCCTATCTGGTATTGGAGGGCTGACAGACCCGAAAGGTGCAGATCCAATGGCCGATACATTCCGCATCACGCTGGCACAGCTCAACCCGACCGTGGGCGATATCGCGGGCAATGCCGCGCTGGCCCGTGACGCCTGGGAACAGGCCAGGGCGGCGGGGGCGGACCTCGTGGCATTTCCCGAGATGTTCATCACCGGCTACAACGCCCAGGACCTGGTGATGAAACCGGCCTTCCACACCGCCGCGATCGAGGCGGTGCGTGCCCTGGCCGCAGACTGCGCCGACGGTCCGGCGCTGGCCATCGGCAGCCCCTGGGTCGAAGGGGCCTCGCTCTACAACGCCTACCTGATCTGCAAGGGCGGCAAGATCGCCTCGGCGCAGCTGAAGCATCACCTGCCGAATGAGACCGTGTTCGACGAGGTTCGGATCTTTGACGCCGGGCCGCTGGGCGGGCCGTATTCGGTGGGCAACACCCGCATCGGCAGCCCGATCTGCGAGGATGCCTGGTACGAGGACGTGGCGGAAACCCTGGCCGAGACGGGGGCGGACTTCCTGCTGGTGCCCAATGGCTCGCCCTATTACCGCGGCAAGTTCGATGTGCGCCTGACCCATATGGTCAGCCGCGTGGTCGAGACCGGTTTGCCGTTGATTTACCTGAATTTTGTCGGTGGTCAGGACGATCAGGTGTTCGACGGCGGCACCTTCGGCATCAACCCGCATGGCGAGATCGCCTTCCAGATGCCGGTCTTCGAAGAACGGATCGCGCATGTGGACCTGGAACGGGGGGCCGAGGGCTGGCGCATCGTGCCGGGCGTGGTCGAGGCCCATCCCGACGCCTGGGAACAGGATTACCATTGCATGGTCATGTCCCTGCGCGATTACATGCGCAAGACCGGGTTCAAACAGGTGCTGCTGGGGCTGTCGGGCGGGATCGACAGCGCGCTGGTGGCGAGCATCGCGGTGGATGCACTGGGCGCGGAAAACGTGCGCTGCGTGATGCTGCCGTCGGAATATACCTCGCAAGGCTCGCTGGACGACGCCAGGGACTGTGCCGAGCGGCTGGGCTGCCGTTATGACTTTGTGCCGATTGCCGAGGGGCGGGCCGCGATCACCAATACCCTGGCGCCGTTGTTCGAGGGCACCGAACCGGGGCTGACCGAGGAGAACATCCAGTCGCGCCTGCGCGGTCTGCTGCTCATGGCGCTGTCAAACAAGTTCGGCGAGATGCTTTTGACCACCGGCAACAAGTCCGAGGTGGCGGTGGGCTATGCCACGATCTATGGCGACATGTCAGGCGGTTACAACCCGATCAAGGACCTCTACAAGACCCGCGTGTTCGAGCAATGCCGCTGGCGCAATGCCAACCACCGCGACTGGATGATGGGGCCGGAGGGCGAGGTGATCCCGGTGGCGATCATCGACAAGCCGCCCAGTGCCGAGCTGCGCGAGGACCAGAAGGACAGCGATTCGCTACCCGATTACCCGGAACTGGACGCGCTGCTGGACATTCTGGTCGATCAGGATGGCAGTATCGAGGATTGCGTGGCCGCTGGTTTCGACCGGGCGACGGCAAAGAAGGTGGAGCACCTGATCTACATCAGCGAATACAAGCGCTTTCAGTCGGCGCCGGGGACACGGTTGACGAAACGCGCCTTCTGGCTGGACCGGCGCTATCCGATCGTGAACCGCTGGCGTGATCCGTCCTGACGATACGAGGAATGCCCGCAAGGGCTTGACGAGTGGCTCATCCGCCCCTTGCGGGTCGTCTTCGCCCGGGCTTACCGGCCGATGGTTCGCGCCAGGAGCGTTGCAATCCGCGCGCCGCCCTTGGGGGTGGGATGGATCAGGTCAGGGTCATAAAGTGACAGGTCCCGCCGATTATAGACCGCACCGGCGTCAACAAAAGTGACATGCGGCCATTGCCGCGCTGCCGCCTGCATCCGCTGTTCCAGGGTGGCCAATTCCTCGATACAGGGCGCGAACGGCCCGCCCCGCACCGAAACAGGATAGTAATCCAGCCAGATCACCCGCGTGGCCCGACCCGCCAGCATGTCCAGGAACGCCGGGATCTCTCCGGCGTTGCCATTGGTCGACACCAGTTGATCCAGCACGCCGTCGCAGCGGCGGCAGTTGCATTCACGCGCCAGATCATTGCCGCCACCGTTCACCACGATCACGTCCCATTGGCCCCGGGGCAATTGCCCGCGGATTTCACGCCGCAGAAATGCCGAGCCGGAAAACGCTGCGCCTGACACCGCGCGGCTTTCCACCGTCAGCCCCGGCACGTTGTCCAGAAGCTGCGGGATCGACTGCCCCCGGGTCTTGTTCCAGGCAAGGATGCTGTCGCCCAACACCAGAACACGGGTTTCTGCCTGCGCCATCGTGGCGAGACACAGCCAGGTCAGGGCCAGGATCATTCGCATCGTCATGTACCTCTCAACCGGCGTCGCCGGACCGGAGCTCACTCCCACCAGTGGTCAATTAGGGCGATGTCGTCGTCGGACCAGCCGAAATGATGCGCCAGCTCGTGCACAAGCACATGGCCCACCAGGTCCGACAGGGCCACATCCCCGCGGTCGCGCCATTCGGCCAAAATCGGCTCGCGGTACAGCCAGATGACATCCGCGCCCAGGGGCTGGTCAAAGCTCGATTTCTCGGTCAGCGGAATGCCGTCGTACAACCCGGTCAGCTCCAGTGGATCGCGGATGTCCATAGACCGCAGAATGTCCTCCTGCGGCCAGTCGCGTACCTGGATCACCACCTCGCGCGCCGCATCGGCAAAGGCCCGGGGCAGGGCATCGATGGCAGCATCGGCCAGCGCCGCGAAAGCCGCCTCTGAGGTCTCCGTCACAGCCGGGTCAGCGTGCAATCCGGCAACATCCGCTCAACGGTTGCCTTTTCGCACAGCCGCGTGCCCAGCGTCGTACAGGCCGCACCGGCGGCAACAACGCCGACGCGCAGGCATTGCTCGACCAGTTCGCCTCGGGCCTGTGCCAGCGCGAAGGCGCCGACGAAACTGTCGCCAGCGCCGACCTTGCTCACCACCTCGATGCGGGGGCCCACCGCGTGCCAGCTGCCCTCGGCGTTTGACAGGACCGAGCCATCGGCGCCACGCGCCACGATGACGTTTCGGGCCACCTTGTTGTCGACCAGCGACCGGGCAAAGGCGGCGCTGTCTTCGGGCGTGGGCAGGTCGCGGCCGGCCAGTTCCTCGGCCTCGGGGCCATCCATGCGCAGGGCAAAGACGGTCTCATGCGGCTCACGCGCCAGCTGAAACAAGGCGGGGCCAGAGGTGTCGACGATCAGCTGCGCGCCGCGTCCCTTGACGTGGGCGGCAAGGATCGAGGGAAATTCCTTGGCCACGCCCGGCGGTTGGCTGCCCGAGAGCACGACCAGCGTGTCATCCGCCGCCGCCTGGTCGATCGAGTTCAGCCCGCGCGCCACGTCGTGTTCCTGCCAGGGATCGCCCGGCATGACAAAGCGGAACTGTTCGTTGCTGGTCTGGTCGGTGACGGAAAAGCTCAGCCGCGTCTCGCCGGGGCCCTGAAAGGCCACGGTCGGCACGCCCTCCAGCGCCAGAAGTTGCAGCAGTTGCGCGCCGGTGGCGCCACCGATGGCGATCAGCGCCGTGGCATGGCCGCCCAGCATCTGGATCGCGCGGGCCACGTTGATGCCGCCGCCGCCCGGATCGATCGAGGGATCGGTACAGCGCAGCTTGTGTTCGGGATAGACATTCGGCGCCGAGGTGGCGAAATCGACGGCCGGGTTCAGCGTGATGGTCAGGATGTTGCTCTGCATCGGATGGGTGCGACTCTGCTTCAGGAAAAGGAGCGTTAGCGCTCACAATCTCAAAATCGCGCATCAGACGCCAGCCCCCGCTGGGTAAAAACACGGTTTCCCGACCAGATTGGCCGATGGCACCCCGCGGTTCGGCACTTCGGGTGCGCGGGCCGGCCCTCAGCTGAAGGGCCGGCCCGATGGTGTCAGATCATCAACTGGTAGGACATCGGCTGATATTCGTACTGCCCGCCGCGGTCGCGGACATAGCCGATGGCGGGAAAGGGCATGTGGTAGCCGATGAAGGGCATCTTTTCCGAGGCCATCATGCCCAGCAGTGACTTGCGCGTGGCGGCTGCGGCGGATTTGTCCATGTCAAAGCGCACCTCCCATTCGGGGTAGGCCAGCGACCAGACATAGTGGTTGGCGAAATCGGCGGCGATCAACATGTTCTTGCCGCCGCTTTCGATGCGATAGGCCATGTGGCCCGGCGTGTGGCCAAAGGCTTCGATCGCCTCGATCCCCGAGGTGACGGCGCCGCCGCCCGAAAGCATCTCGGTCTGTTCGGCCAGCGGGCGGACCTTGGCGTCAAAGCCTTCGTTGCCGGCGCCGGCCCAATGGTCGTATTCGGTGGACCCGGTGACGTAGCGGGCGTTGGGGAAGGTGGGGCTGCCATCTTCGCCGGTCAGCCCGCCGATGTGATCACCATGCATGTGGGTCAGGACCACGACGTTCACGTCGTCCGGCGTATATCCGGCAGCGGCCAGCGCGGCAGTGATGCCGGCGCCGTTCAGACCGGTGTCAAACAGCACCAGCTCGGCCCCGGTGTTGACCAGCGTCGGGGTGAAGAAGAACTGCGCCGCGTCGATGGGGATGTTGGCGGCCTCCGAGGCGGCGGCGAAATCCTCTGCGCTGGCGTTCATGCCGAAGATGGTCTGCGGATCGGGCACCGTGCGGGTGCCGGCCAAAAGCGTCGTAACCTCGAAATCGCCCAGTTTGACGCGGCGGAAGTCCGTGGTCGGGATCCCCATCGTGGCGGCCTGTGCCGTGGCCTTGCCCGCCACCAGCCCGGCCAGCGGGGTTGCTGCGGCGGCAGCCAGAAGGTGTCGGCGTGAAATCTGTGTCATGTCTGTTCTCCCTGCATTCACCCCGGTAACTTATCGCTTGATTGGCCCGTGTCCGGGGGGCTCACGCCTTCGTGAAGTCCCTTTCCTGGGTGGCGGGGGATACTGGCAGCACGTGTCAGGGGGGGCGTCATGGCCAGGAACGACAACAAGACGGTTGCCACCGATGTTTCGGTCGAGGCGTTTTTGGCCGCTGTCACGCCAGAGCGGAAATTCGTCGAGGCGCAGGAACTTGACCGGCACTTCCGTCGTGCCACCGGCTTCCGACCACGGATGTGGGGGGCAAGCATCGTGGGCTATGGTCAGTACCACTATCGCTATGCCTCGGGCCGCGAGGGCGATTCCCTGGCCACCGGGTTTTCCCCGCGCAAGGCGCGTTTCTCGATCTACATCATGCCCGGCTATGCGGATTTCGGCGAAATCCTTGCTCGGCTGGGCAAGCACAAGATCGGCAAATCCTGTCTTTACGTGAACAAGCTGGCCGATATCGACCTTGAGGTGCTGGCAGAGCTGATCCGCGCCGGGCTGCGCGACCTGGACACCCGTTGGCCGGTGATGGCAACGTGATGCCGGGCTGAAGCCCGGCCGACGCGGTGGGTTTGCCGGTTGAAAGCCGTTTGGCTGGACAAGACACGCGGATCATGGGAAATGCCGAGACAACAGGAGACTTCCATGACCACCACCCGTTTTGCCCCGTCGCCCACCGGCTATATCCACATCGGCAACCTGCGCACCGCGCTGTTCAACTGGCTGATCGCGCGCAAGGCCGGGGGCACCTTCATCCTGCGCATCGACGACACCGACCCCGAGCGGTCGAAGGAAGAATACGTCGATGCGATCAAGCAGGACCTGGAGTGGCTGGGTCTGCACTGGGACCGGGTCGAGCGTCAGTCCGAGCGGCTGGACCGCTACGCCGCCGCCGCCGACAAGCTGCGCGAGATCGACCGCTTCTACGAGGCCTTCGAGACCCCGACCGAGCTGGACCTCAAGCGCAAGAAGCAGCTCAACATGGGCAAGCCGCCGGTCTATGACCGCACGGCGCTGACCCTGTCGGACGCGGAAAAGGCAGAGCTGCGCGCCGAGCGTGGCGATGGTGTCTGGCGGTTCAAGCTGGACCAGCAGCGGATCGAATGGGCCGACGGCATCCTGGGCGATATCTCGATCGACGCCGCCAGCGTCTCGGACCCGGTGCTGATCCGGGCCGATGGCCAGATGCTCTATACGCTGGCCTCGGTGGTGGATGACACGGAAATGGGCGTGACCCATGTTGTGCGCGGCTCGGACCACGTGACCAACACCGCGACGCAGATCCAGATCATCGAGGCGCTGGGCGGCACCGCGCCGTCGTTCGCGCATCACTCGTTGCTGACCGGCCCGCAGGGCGAGGCTCTGTCCAAGCGGCTGGGCACCCTGTCGCTGCGCGACCTGCGCGCCAACGGGGTGGAGCCGATGGCGGTGCTGAGCCTGATGGCGCGGCTGGGGTCGTCCGATCCGGTTGAATTGCGCACCGACATGGCCGAGCTGATTGAAGGTTTCGAACTGACGAAATTCGGCTCTGCGCCGACCAAGTTCGACGAGCAGGACCTCTATCCGTTGACCGGGCGCTACCTTCAGACGCTGGAGTTTGCCGCCGTGGCCGAGGATATCGCCGCGCTGGGTGTGCCTGCGGACCTGGCCGAGCGGTTCTGGACCGTGACGCGTGAGAACATCAGCACCAAGCGCGATCTCAAGGGCTGGTGGGAAATGTTCCGCGACGGCGCCGAGCCGCTGATCGCCGAGGAAGACCGCGAATTCATCGCCGAGGCGATGACGCTTCTGCCCGAAGGCCCGTTTGACGGCGAGACCTGGAGCACCTGGACCGCTGCGGTCAAACAGGCGACCGGGCGCAAGGGCCGGGGGCTCTTCATGCCGCTGCGCAAGGCGCTGACCGGGATGGAGCGCGGGCCGGAAATGGCCGATGTGATGCCGCTGTTGCAGGTGATCAAGGCGCGGTCGTAAGGCCAAAGGCCGACCCGTCGGAGGTCTTGGAACAGGCCGGGCTGATGCCTGGCCTACGTAGCATCGGCATCCGGCAGCGGAAAACACCCGGGCAGCCCGGCGGGCAGCACCAGCCACGCCCCGGCCCGGTAGAGCGCGAGGCCCAGCCCCGGCGCATCGCTCTTGACCATCAGCCACGACAGGGGCCAGGACCGGCCACCGCCGATCACGGCCGCGCCTTCGGGCAGCTGTTGCACGAAATCCGCCGCTGGCCAGATCACCACCGCGCCGGGGGCGGCATCGCTTGCTACCATGACCAGCGCCATCACCGCGATCCACCCCGCGACAACACCCGCCAGCGCCCCCAGCCAGGTTCTAGTAGTCATGGATGTGTTCCAGCTGGCGCGGCCCGTCCTTCATCGCCCGCAGGGTCCGGGCGAGATCAGGCACCTTGACCATCACCAATTCGCGCCAGTCGCCGTACCCTTGCCGCTTGAACCGGTGCATTGCGTCGTCCCGGGGCTCTTGCGTCAGGGCGGTCAGCAGGATGTCGTCGTTGCCGGCGATCTCGACGAAATCGGCACCCAGGGCGGCCATGTCGTCCAGCAGGTGTGTCAATTCCCGATACCGCGGCGTTTCGATCTCGATCCCCTCGGGCCGCGCGCCAATCACTGCAACGCCTTCCATCTGCGCCAGCGCCCCGGGCTCGATCCCGGTGACAATCATCCGCAGGCGCAGCGCATCCGGCCCGACCTGGGCCACCGCATCCTCGATCACCCCGGCGTAAAGCGCCTTGGCGCCGTATTCCAGCCCCAGCGCAACCTGCCGCTCGCGGTCGCGCAGGCCGCCGGGGGGCAGGGCGCGCAGGGCGGCGGCATCGGCGCGGAAATCCCACTTGTACCAGGGCACCTGCTGCAGGAACCGGGCATAGTCCGCCGCCTGTTGCGCCGACAGGATGTCGGTCGGTGCCTTCTCGGGCCCGCGTGCCCATGTGGCCAGCCGCCCCAGGGTTTCCTCGTAGGCCGCCTTGGCCGCCAGCTCCAGGGTGAAGCTGACGCCGATCACATAGACCATCTGCTTGGTTTCGCCGGGAAAACCGCCATGCGCGCCCGAAGCCTCGGACAAGGCGCAAAGCGACGACCAGAAGCCGGTGATCGCGCGGAGATACGCGAAATCATGCGGGTCTTCCTGCCGGATCACCTCGGCATAATCGTCATAGGCATGCACGATGTGCCACTCGGGGTAGGTCAGCAGCGTGCGGGATTCCGCCCGCGCCTGCTCGGGCGGCAGGATCGGCGTATGGTCCGGGGCCGTGACCGTGCTGCGACAGGCGGTCTCGACCCAGATCACCGGTGCGGCCAATGCAACCACCGCCAGCACCGGCAGAAGAATGATCCAGAGCAGGAGCCGTTTCATCAAGACCGGTCCAACCGCAGCCCGGCCCAGAGCGCAAATCCCCCCAGCGCCAGATGCGGCAGGTTGGCAAACACCCGCAGCATGGTGAAGGACAGGCCCGCCGCCTCGTTGGTGAAGATGCCGAAATCAAGATAGCCGTAGCCAGTGAAGAAGCCGAAGACCCCGTCGCCCAGGTAGAGCGCGCCAAAGAGCACCAGGAAAATCCGCGACGCCCGCGCGCCCAAAAGCCCCGCCACCAGCGCCCAGAGCGCCGAAGCCACGTGCAGCGCATCGTCAAACAGATCGAGCGCGAAGATGCCGAAGGCCAGCCCGGCTTCGTCGGTCAGCCCGGGGACATAATTCAGCGATGCCGCGCCCATCAGCACCACGACATAGCCGAAGGCGATTTTTCTCAGGATGCTCATGATGCCTCCAGGTAATTGTCCCAAAACACGCTGCGAAACAGGAGATCGGGGTCCAGCGCCCGCTTGGCGGCGGCATACTCCTGCGCCCGTGGATAGGCACGCTGGAACTGGTCCCGCGTCGCATGGGGCCGGTAGGGCAGGTAGTAGGTGCCACTGATGCCGATCACGCCTTCGATCAGGTCACGGGTCATCCGGGCCATGTCGGCCTCGGCGCGGGCAGTCATTTCCTGGCTGAAGGACATCACCGCCGCGATCCGTGGCACCGGGGCATAGCTCAGCCAGCTTGTCGTGTCGGCGTCGACAAAGCGCAGCGTGACGTTCAGGAATTCCTGGTAGGAGGCCGGGATCACCCGTTGGCAGAGGTCGACGAAATCGGCAAACCGTTCGGGCGCGACGAAATATTCGTGCAGGATGTCGGTGCGCGTCGGGTCGCGGTCGTCCAGCGTCGCCACCGGTTCGTTGATCAGCGAGTTGCGGGTGACCGGCCCGGCCAGCTGGGGCAACACGGTGCTTTCGGTCCACCAGCGCAGGCGTTTCATCGGCTCGTTGTGCAATTGCGCACGGTACAGATGGCTCGCCATATGCGCCATCAGCCCCGAACCGCTGGCAGGCTCCAGCCCGTCCTGATCATCGGTCGGCCGATAGGTGATCATCAGCGCCTCATCAAAGAACTGCCCCCGGTCGACGTTCAACCGACCATAGGCCATGTTGACCGCGCCGTCGCCGATCGCCTCGACAAAGCGCGGCCCGAAGTCCCGCGCAGGCAAGCTCTCGAACTGCGGTTCCAGCCTCTGGTTGCGCGCCACCTCCACATCCATTCGCAGGATCGCCCCGGTCAGCCCATAACCGCCCATCGTCATGCCGAACAGATCGGCATTCTCGCTGCGCGAACAGGTGATGACATCGCCTTGCGGGGTCAAGAGCTCGAAACTGCGCACCGTGGCCCCCATCGGCCCCTGCTTGACGGGCCAGCCGTGGGCATTGACGCAAAAGGTCGCCGCCACGCCGAAATCATGGTTGGATTGCATGACCTTGGGGCCGAACCCGCGCGGATCGAGCGCGGCAATCACCTGGCGCCAGCGGGCACCGGCATGAACGCGCATGATCCCGGCGTCGCTGTCCAATTCCAGAGCGGCGGCGTCGAATGTCACTGCATGGCCCCGGGGCGGGATGGCCTGGCCGCCCATCGAATGCCGCGCGGCACCGATATTGACCGGGCGTCCGGCGGCGCGGGCCTCGGCCATCTCCTTGCGCAGGGCGGCGATCAGTGCTTCGCCCGGGTCCTGGGACAGCGTGGCGTGGCGCGCGATGGGCGTTTCCATCAAGCCGCTGGCGTCGTTCAGCGTGCCTGCCGCGCCTTCGGGCACCAAGGATGTGGTGCCAGCCAGCGAGGGCCGCCCCGGTGCCAGTTTGCCGACCGCCAGCCCGCTCATCACCCCGCCGGCCACCGCGCCCGCGCCGAAAAGCGCGGTTCGTCGCGTCAGATGTCTTGTCATTGCGCGTCCTTGTTCCGCAATCCCGGCCTTTGTATTCCCGGGCGGGTCCGGCTTGGCAAGTCAGGTATCCAAGACCTCGCAGTCCGGGATCCGGGCGTGCGAGGTCCTGACGTCACGCCGGGACCTGCACCAATCCCGCCCTTGCGCGATGTTGCCCACGCTGGCAAACCCCTTGCAACCACCAAGGAATCGGAGATCCCATGTCTGACAACCTGCCGATGGCCGTCCATGCGCCGCTGACCCGTGCGCAGAAGACCGCGCTTCTGAACCTGGTGCGCCGCGCCGCCAAGGCTGAAATCCTGCCTCGGTTCCGCGCGCTCGACCCGTCGGACATTGTGGAGAAGACCAGCAAGCTGGACCTGGTGACCGCCGCAGACGAAGCCGCGGAAGCGATGATCACCCGCGGGTTGCAGATGGCCTTTCCTTCTGCCGTGATCGTCGGGGAAGAGGCGGCCTCACGCGATCCCAAGATCGTCGATGCGCTGGGTGAGGCCGAGCTGGGCTTTCTGATCGACCCGGTTGACGGCACCTGGAACTTTGCCCACGGGTTGTCGCTTTTTGGTACGATGGTGGCGGCGACGCGCTTCGGCAAACCGGTCTACGGGTTGATCTATGACCCGCTGAACGATGACGTTGTGACCGCCGACGAGGATACGCTGAGCCAATGGACGGGTCCGCGCGGCCGCCGCCGGACGTTGACCACGGCGGCCCCTGCGCCGCTTTCGGACATGGTGGGCTATATCCACCTGAAGCTGATGCCCGAGGAGGTCCAGCCGCAGGTCGCCGCGCTTTACCCCAGGATCGGGCGGCCCGATGCGTTGCGCTGCTCGGCGCATGAATACCGGCTGCTGGCCGAGGGGCATTGCGATTTCGTGCTGTCGTGCAAGATGACGCCCTGGGATCACGCGGCGGGGGTGATCCTCTGCCAGAAGGCAGGCGGGCACGTGGGCTTTCTTGACGGGCGGGAGTATTCGGTTGCCGAGCGCGAAGGCTACCTGCTCTGCGCCGGCAGCGAAGCGGCGTGGAACACCGTGGCCGAAGCTCTGGACTTTCTGGTGGAACCGAAGCCCGAGGCCGCGCCGGCGATCGAGGAAACGGCCTGAGCAGGGCCTGACCTCGCAGCCGCTCGCGCCGCAGCCCCGGACCTGATCCGGGGCCTCTCGTCAAACCGCAAGGTGAGGTCCCGGATCAGGTCCGGGACAGCGTTGGTATGCAGAGGCGCGGGGTCGCGCCTCTGACGTGCCGTTTATTCCGCCGCTTCGGCGTAGTCCTCCATCGGCGGGCAGGTACACACCAGGTGACGGTCGCCATAGACATTGTCGACACGGTTGACCGGCGGCCAGTACTTGTCGACCCGGAAGGCGCCCGGCGGGAAACATCCCTGCTCGCGCGTGTAGGGCCGGTCCCACTCGCGCACGAGGTCTTCCATCGTGTGCGGCGCGTTCTTCAACGGGTTGTTGTCGCGGTCGATCTTGCCGTCCTCGATGGCGCGGATCTCTTCGCGGATCGCCAGCATGGCGTCGCAGAAGCGGTCCAACTCGGCCTTGGTCTCGCTCTCGGTCGGCTCGATCATCAGGGTCCCCGCCACTGGCCAGGACATGGTCGGCGCGTGGAAGCCGCAATCGGCCAGCCGCTTGGCGATGTCATCCACCGTGACGCCCGCGCTTTCGGCAAAGGGCCGCGTGTCGATGATGCACTCATGCGCCACGCGCCCCTGACGGCCCTTGTAGAGCACGTCGTAGGCGCCCTCCAGCCGCTTGGCGATGTAATTGGCGTTGAGGATCGCCACCCGTGTCGCCTGGGTCAGACCCTCGCCGCCCATCATCAGGATGTAGGCGTAAGAGATCGGCAGGATCGACGGTGAGCCAAAGGGCGCGGCACTGACCGGCCCCGCCTCGCCATCGGTCTCCGGGTGGCCGGGCAGATGCGCGGCCAGGTGCGCGCGCACGCCGATCGGCCCCATGCCGGGACCGCCGCCGCCATGCGGGATGCAGAAGGTCTTGTGGAGGTTGAGGTGGCTCACGTCGCCGCCCAGATCTCCTGGCCGCGACAGGCCGACCATGGCGTTCAGGTTGGCCCCGTCGATATAGACCTGCCCGCCGTGCTCATGGGTGATCTGGCAGACATCGCGCACGGTTTCCTCGAATACACCATGCGTCGAGGGATAGGTGATCATGCAGGCGGCCAGCGCATCGGCGTGCTTCTCGGCCTTGGCGCGGAAATCATCGAGGTCGATATCGCCGTTCGCTGCCGATTTCACCACCACCACCTTCCAGCCGACCATCTGGGCGCTGGCCGGGTTGGTGCCATGCGCCGACATCGGGATCAGGCAAACGTTGCGGTGGCCCTGTCCTTGCGCCCGGTGATAGGCGGCAATGGTCAGAAGCCCGGCATATTCGCCCTGCGCGCCCGAGTTGGGCTGCATCGAAAAGGCATCGTAGCCAGTGATCTGGCACAGCTTGTCGCTGAGATCGTCGATCATGTGTTTGTAGCCCAGCGCCTGGTCGGCGGGGGCAAAGGGGTGCAGGACCGAGAATTCCCGCCAGCTGACCGGCATCATTTCCGCCGCCGAATTCAGCTTCATCGTGCAGGAGCCAAGCGGGATCATCGCGCGGTCCAGTGCCAGGTCGCGGTCGGCCAGACGACGCATGTAGCGCATCATCTCGGTCTCGGCACGGTTCATGTGGAAGATCGGATGGGTCAGGTAGTCCGAGGTCCGCAGCATGTCCTCGGGCACTTGGTAGACCGGGGCGAAATCGTCGTCCTTGCGGGTGATGCCGAAGGCGCGCCAGACCGCCTCGATGTTCGACGGGCGGGTGCATTCGTCGAGCGTGATGCCGACGCGGTATTCACCCACACGACGCAGGTTCACGCCCTCGTCGCGGGCCGACTTCAGTACCGCCGATTGCAGGGTGCGCACATCGACGGTGATCGTGTCGAAATAGCTCTGCGGGTCGACTTTGAAGCCGGCCTCTTCCAGCCCCTTGGCCAGTCGCACCGTCTTGCGGTGGATACGCTGGGCAATGGCCTTGAGCCCCTCGGGCCCGTGGAACACCGCGTACATCCCGGCCATGACGGCCAGCAGCGCCTGCGCGGTGCAGACGTTCGACGTGGCCTTCTCGCGCCGGATATGCTGCTCCCGGGTCTGCAGGGACAGCCGATAGGCGCGGTTGCCGTGGCTGTCGACGGACACGCCGACAATCCGCCCCGGCATGGCGCGTTTATAGGCATCGCGGCAGGCCATGTAGGCGGCATGCGGGCCGCCATAGCCCATCGGAATGCCAAAGCGCTGGGTGGAACCGACGGCAATATCCGCGCCCATGGCGCCCGGCTCTTTCAGGAGTGTCAGCGCCAGGGGATCGGCGGCGACGATGCCGATGGCTTTCGCGGCGTGCAACGCGTCCATCTGGGGGGTGAAGTCGCGCACGTGGCCATAGGTGCCGGGGTACTGGAAGATCGCGCCAAAGACCGCCTCGGCGTCCAGCTTCTCGGGGTTGCCGACGATGATTTCGATGCCCAGCGGCGCGGCGCGGGTTTTCATCACGGCGATGTTCTGCGGATGGCAGTCGCGGTCGATGAAGAACGCCTTGGCCTTCGACTTGGCCACCCGCTGCGCCATTGTCATCGCCTCGGCACAGGCGGTGGATTCGTCCAGCAGCGAGGCATTGGCAACCTCCAACCCGGTCAGGTCCGAGACCATCGTCTGATAGTTCAGCAGCGCCTCAAGCCGACCTTGCGAAATCTCGGGCTGATAGGGGGTATAAGCCGTGTACCAGGCCGGGTTTTCCAGGATGTTGCGCTGGATCGCAGGGGGCGTGACCGTGCCGTGATAGCCCTGACCGATCATCGAGGTCAGCACCTTGTTCTTCGATGCCACGACCCGCATGTGATGCAGCAATTCGCGCTCGGACTTGGGTTTGCCAAACGCCAGCGGCACCTCCTGCCGGATCGCCTGTGGCACCGTTTCATCGATCAGCGCGTCGAGGTCGGCGACCCCCAGCTTATTCAGCATCTCCGCCATTTCGGCGGGCGATGGCCCGATATGCCGCCGGTTGGCGAAATCATACGGCAGATATTCCGTCGGCGTGAACGTCATGTTGGAAGCCCCCTGCTTCATCTTGCTACATTACGGGCTCCGCCCGTTCGCGGGTGAAATCCTCCATTGGAGGATTTGCCAGGAGCCCGCTCACCCCGCCGGAGCTTCCCCCGGCGGGCACAGGCCTTACCCGATGAAGTTCTTGTAGGCCGCTTCATCCATGTAATCGTCCATCTGCGACAGGTCCTCGGCCTTGACCCGGAAGAACCAGGACTCGCCCTCGGGGTCTTCGTTGACCTTGCCGGGGTCTTCGACGATCGCTTCATTGACCTCGACAATCTCGCCGTCGATGGGGGCGAGGATGTCGCTCGCGGCCTTGACGCTTTCGATCACCACGACCTCGTCGTCCTTGTTGACCGAGGTGCCCACCTCGGGCAGTTCGACAAATACCACGTCGCCCAGCTGTTCTGCCGCATGCGCCGAGATGCCGACGGTCACAACGTCGCCATCGGCGTCAAGCCATTCATGTTCTTCTGTGAATTTCATCTGTTGCTCCTGTTGAACCTAGCGTTTGAAACCTTGGGGCACGAAAGGCAGTTTCGCCACCCTGACCGGCAGCCGCTTGCCGCGGACTTCGCCATACAGCACCGTGCCTTCGGTCGACAGCGCTGTCGAGACATAGCCCATCGCCACCGGCGCGCCGACTGTGGGGCCGAAGCCACCCGAGGTGACGCGCCCGACCGGGGCGCCGCCCTCTTTGTCGGCAAAAATCTCGACGCCTTCGCGCATCGGGGCGCGGCCTTCGGGGGCCAGGCCGACGCGTTTCTGGGCGCAGCTTTCGGCAAGCTCGCTAAAGATCGCCTCGGCGCCGGGAAAACCGCCTTCGCGGGTGCCACCGGGGCGGCGGACCTTCTGCATCGCCCAGGTCAACCCGGCTGAAACCGGCGTGGTGTCGCTGTCGATGTCATGGCCATAAAGGCAAAGACCGCCCTCAAGCCGCAGTGAATCGCGCGCGCCAAGGCCGATGGCTTCGACGTCGTCATGCGCCAGCAGCGCGCGGGCGAGGTCCGCCGCCGCCGCCTCGGGCACCGAGATTTCGAAGCCGTCCTCGCCGGTATAGCCCGACCGCGAGACCCAGCATTCGGCCCCGCCCAGCGGCAGCGTCGCGACATCCATGAAGGACATCTCGGCAATCGCGGGGTAGTGCTCGGCCAATACCGCCTCGGCCGCCGGGCCCTGCAGCGCCAGAAGCGCGCGGGTGGTGATCTCCTTGACCTGCACATCGGGCTCAAGCGCGGCGCGCAGGCGGGCGATATCGGCCTGTTTGCAGGCCGCGTTGACCACGAGGAACAGGTGATCGCCCCGGTTGGCAATCATCAGGTCGTCTTCGATCCCGCCGTGATCATTGGTGAAAAAGCCATAGCGCTGGCGGCCTTCGCCCAAGCCCAGCACATCCACCGGCACCAGGGTTTCCAGCGCCCTGGCCGCCGCCTGCGGATCGCGGGCGCGCAGCACCACCTGGCCCATGTGGCTGACATCGAACAGCCCGGCCTTGGCGCGGGTGTGCTGGTGTTCCTTCAGCACGCCCAGCGGATATTGCACCGGCATCTCGTAGCCGGCGAATGGCACCATCTTTGCGCCCAGGCCAAGGTGCAGATCATACAGCGGTGTGCGCTTCAGCGCGGTTTCGTCTTCGTCGGACACGTCCCAAACTCCCCTTGCGGGCCGGAGTGTCCGTGTCATGGAAGCATCCCGGCATCAGTCCTGACCAGCCAAAAGGCCAGCCCGGTGATGCCCCATCTGTCCTTTCGCCTGAGATCGTTATCCCTTCGGCGCCCCGGACAACGCCGGGGTCTCTCCAGATTTTTGTCGAGCCAGGCGGTCCTGTGGGCCTGAGAGTTTCCGGGGCGGTTGCTCCTTCGGCACCGGCATTGCCGGTTCTCCCGCTGACTCGCGGCTATTTATGCGAAGCGATGGCCAAAAGACAACGCAAATTTCAGGCGCGCTTGCATTCCATCGGGTTCAGGATGTCGAGCAAGGCCGGATTGTCGCAGACCAGCGAGTCGAGGGTGATGCCATCAAGATGCGCGTAGAAGGTTTCGCAGGCATCGGCCAACGCGATGCGCAAACGGCAGGCATCGATCAGCGGGCAGGTGTTGTCGGTATCGGCAAAGCATTCGGTCAGCGGCACCGGTGCCTCCATCGCGCGAAACACCTGGCCGATCTGGATTTCGGTGGCCGGCGCGCCCAGTTCCAACCCGCCGTTGCGGCCCCGGTGGGTCTTGAGAAACCCCAGTTGTCCCAACTGGTTGACCACCTGCGCCAGGTGGTTCTCGGAGGCATTGCACCGTTTGGCGATCTCGGATTTCGTGACCAGCCGCGCATTGTTGGCGGCACAGAACATCAGGACGCGAATGGCGATATTGGTACGTTTGGTGACTCGCATGGCCGGTTTCACTCCTCTGGATGCCCGGCTACTGTGCCAGTTACGGGCAAACCGGCATTTGACATGTATCAAACCGAAGGCACATTTGTTGCATGAGTGATCCTTTCTTCTTTGGCTATGGCTCGCTGGTGAACACCGCGACGCATGGATTTCGCGACGTCCACGCCGCAAGCGCCCGGGGGTGGCGGCGGGCCTGGCGGCACACGAGGCTTCGGCCGGTCAGCTTCCTGACCGCGGTGCCGGACGCGCTGACCCGTATCGATGGCGTCATCGCGGCGGTGCCCGGTGCCGATTGGGCGGCGCTGGACGAACGCGAAGGCGCCTATGACCGGGTGCCCGCCAGCGAGGTGATCGACCATCCGGCTGGCGCAGGGCTGGACATTGCCATCTATGCCATCCCCGCCGACCGCCACGGCCCCCCGACCGAGGCGAACCCGATCCTGATGTCCTATCTCGAATGCGTCTTGCAGGGGTATCTGCGGCACTATGGCCCCGAGGGCGTGCAGCATTTCATCGCTACCACCGACGGCTGGGACGCGCCGATCCTCGATGACCGCGCCGCACCCCGCTATCCCCTCCACCAGGTGATCGGGGCGGAGGAACGGACGCTGTTCGGCGACCACCTGACCGACGCCGGGGCGCGCATCCTGATGAGCCTGGCATGATCTCCAAGGTCCTGGTCTTTGCCCGGCGTATCTGGCGCAAGCTTTGGGTGCGGGTGGTGCTGTTGTCGCTGCTGGCGTTGGTGGCGTTGGCGCTGGCCCCCTTGCTGACGCCGTTCCTGCCGGAAGATATCAAGCTGAAGCTGGGGCGCGAGTCCATCCTGCCGGTGCTGACCATCCTCGCCTCGGGGATGCTGGCGGTGACGACCTTTTCGCTCAACGTCATGGTCAGCGCCTATCGTACCGCGGCGGGCATGGCGACGCCGCGGGTCTATCGGTTGTTGCTCGAGGATACCGTCACCCAAAGCGTGCTGGCCACGTTCGTCGGCGGCTTTGTCTATTCGCTGAGCGCGGTGATCCTGTTTCACGCCAATTTCTACTCGGAAGAGGCGGCGGTGGTGATCTTTGCCTTCACGCTCTTTGTCGCCACGCTGATCGTGCTGGCCATCCTGCGCTGGATCGACCACCTGGAAAGTCTTGGCAGCATGGACCAGACCCTGCGTCTGATCGAGGACCGGACCCGCTTCATCATGGCGCGGCGGGCAGAGCGCCCCTGTCTTGGCGCACGGATGGGCGAGGCGGGGGACATCCTGCCCGAGAGCGCCCGCAACTTCACGGCGATGGAAAGCGGCTATATCCGCTTCATCGACGTGGCGCGGCTCAATTCGCTGGCAGAGGACGCGGGAACGGACCTGCATATCACCCGCGTGCCCGGCGATTTCATCCTGCGCGGCCAGCCACTGGGCTCGGTCAATACCGGCGGTGATGACCTGTGCGCCGCCGCTGCCCGCGCCTTTGACATCGGCGATGTGCGCAGCTTCGACCAGGACCCGACCTTCGGGCTGACGCTGCTTTGCGAAACGGCGCTGCGTGCCTTGTCGCCCGGGGTCAATGATCCGGGCACGGCGGTGGAGGTGCTGGGGCGGCTGGAGCGTCTGCTTTGGGAAGAGGTGCCCGCCACGCCGACGCAGGCACAGGACCGGGCGCCGGACTTTGCCCATGTGACCCTGCCGCCGGTGTTGGCAAAACAGCTGCTGGATTGCGCATTGCTGCCGATTTCGCGCGACGGCAAGGACGACCCGGACGTGATGGCCCGCCTGGGCCAGGTGTTGGAGAGCCTCGCCGGACACCGCAATTCCGACATGGCCCGTGCCGCCGCCGAGATGCGCGAGGCGCTCTAAGGCGTTGCGGGGAACACCTGCGCCGTCGTGCATCCCCGAAAGCCCGAAAGCGGTGCAGGGTCTTGGGGGCCAGGGTTTTCCTGAAACGCTTCAGCGCCGCCCCAGGAACATCTCCAGCAGCCGCCCGCGCCGCGCGAAATTGCCCGGCTCGGTCGTCGTCAGCGGCTGGTTCACCACCCGCCACGACAGCCAGAGCGCAAGCAGCCCGAAGACAACCCCGCCCGCCGCCTGTCCGATCAGCACGCCCTCGGCCCCCCAGAGGGCCGCCCCGGCAGCGACGAAGGGCAAGGTGCCCAGGGTGTGACGGCCCCAGTTGATCCAGGTGGAATAAAACGGGTGGCCCAGGTTGTTGAAGGCGGCGTTGCCGACAAAGATCATCCCGTTGAACACCCACATCAGCGCCAGCGGCCCGGCAAAGAGATGCACGAGATCGCGCGACACGCCATCCAGCTTGAACAGGACCTCCAGCGGGCCGCGCAGGGCAAACAGCGCGGCACTGACCAAAAGGGTGACCAGCACGGTGAACAACAGCGCGTCGCGCAGCGCCTTGATCACCCGGTTCTGCAACCCGGCGCCGGCGTTTTGGCCGATGATGGGCCCCACGGCACCGGACAGCGCGAAAAGCACGCCAAAGGCCACCGGCACCAGCCGGCCGATGATGGCCATGCCGGCCACGGCCTCTTCGCCGTAATTGGCCATTGCGCGGGTGACGATGGCCTGGCCCACCGGGGTGGCCAGCTGGGTCAGCACGGCAGGGCCGGCGATGCGCATCACGCCGCCGAAATCCCGGGCCAGCGCGGCGGGTCTTGGCCGGTCAAAACCGCCGTGGTGGCGGACGATCGCGCGCAGCGCCAGCACGGCCAGGGTCACCCGCGCGGCGATCGAGGACAGCGCCGCGCCGGTCAGCTCCAGGTCCAGCCCGAAGATCAGCACCGGGTCGAGCGCCGCGTTCACCGCACCGCCCAGGATCATCACCTGCATGGAGCGCCGGGCATCGCCATGCGCCCTCAGGATCGCCCCGCCGACCACGCCGATCAGCAGGATCGGCAGGCTGGGCAGGACGATTTGCATGAAGTGTACCGCCAGGTCCAGCGTCGCGCCGCTGGCGCCCAGGGCGCCGACAAGCGGGCGGATGTTGACCCAGATCAGCGCTGCAAAGACCAACCCCAGTCCCAGCCCGATGATCAGCGCGTTGGTGCCGCGCCGGCGCGCCAGGTCCCTGTCGCCCTGGCCCAGGGCCCGGGCCACCAGCGCGCCGGTGGCAATCGCCATGCCGATGCCGAAGGAGCCGGTGAAAAACAGGATCGCCCCGGCATAACCAATGGCCGCCGCAAGCTCGGCCTTGCCCAGCATGGCGATGAAGATCATGTCGATGAAGTCGACCGCGAACACCGCCATCAGCCCGAGCGAGGTGGTCAACGACATCACTGACACGTGCCGAAAGAGCGAACCGCTCAGGAAAGTCGCCTGGTGTGCCAAGGTTCGCGCCCCGCTGTGATTTCGCGGCCAAGGAACCATGTGGAGCCCCGGCGTACAAGGCCAGACGCCCCCTTATTTCGCCGTACCTGCGCAGGTCGACCGGCGGGGGGGGCGGCGGCGTCGCCCATTGGGCCCGAACCAATGCGTCACTACGGACGGCCCCCGGAGTACTTTTGAACCAGAGAAGACCCGGGCGCGATCCCCCTGCTTCATCTTGCCAGGTAAACTCCGGGGGTGAGCCTGAAAGGCGAGGGGGCTGGCCCCCTTTATCCGGACGCTGGCCTCATGCTGCCGTTGCGGCGTTCAGCGCCACATCAAGCAATCCGCGGATCGTGTCTTCGCGGGTCTGGGCGACGATGCGGCCCAGCTCGTCATCGCCTTTCAGCACCACCAGCGTCGAGCGGCGCGGAATTTTCATCCGAACCGCCATCTGCGAGCGGCCATAGGTGTCCCAGTCGATGTCAATGAAGGTGATGTTCGCTTCGTAGGCCGGGTTGTCCTGCTTCAGTTTCGACAGGATGCGCCCCTGTGCCCGACAGGTGCTGCACCAGCTTGCGGTGAAATCCAGGAACAATGTCTCGCCCGCGTCCAACCGGCGTTGCAGCATGCCCGGCGTGTATTCCAGCGGTGCGGCCCCGGCAGTCCGGACGGCCAGTGGCACGGCGGCTGCCGCTGCCCCCAGAATGATGAATTCACGTCGTTGCATGTCTCTCCCCTTTGTTCAAAGCGTGACGGACAGGTCGATCAGCCAGCCCGGCATGTGATCGAGCGCCCAGGTTTCGATGATGTGGTTCAGCCGGAACAGCAGCATGAGCCCGACGGCGACAAAGACCGCGCCCAGCAGCGGGCGCGATACATGCGCCAGCCTGCGCAGGGCGCGGGTGTTCCGGGCCAGGTAGGCCAGCGCCAGGATCACGGTCGAGACCCCGGCGGCGAAAAGCACCATGATGGCCGTGGCGCGCAGCAGGTCCTCGCCCTGGCTGGCCAGCGCAATCGCGCCGCCCAGTGTGGGCCCAACGCAGGGCGACCAGACCGCGCCCAGCAGCAACCCGCCCAGGAACTGTCCCCGAAGCGTCGACCGGTCGACCGCGTCCAGCGTGCCATCGGCCCGCGCCGCGACGCCCGCGGTGGCGGTGGAAAAGCGGGCCGAGAACTGCGGCACCAGAAGGACTGTGCCGAACAGGATCATCAGCACCGCGCCAGCCTGGGCGATGTGATCGCTGTGCAGCCCGACCAGGTGGCCGAAGGCGGTGACCGAGAGGCCCAGCACCACGAAGGACAGGCTCATCCCCGCGGCCAGCCAGACCGGCCCGCTGCGCCCCGATTGCAACGCGCTGGCCAGCACGATGGGCAGCACCGGCAAAACGCAGGGGTTGATCAGGGTCAGAAGCCCCGCTCCATAGGCAAAAAGCAATTCCATGCGATCACTTGTTGCGGCAAGCGACTGTAATGTCACCTGACATCTGGGTGAGCGCTCAGACCACGTTGCGCGGGGTCTTGCGTTCCTTCTGCTTTGCCAGCTGCACCGCCAGGATGCCCGCCCCGATCACCGCCACCCCGATCAGGTCGAAGACCCCCAGTGCTTCGCCCAGGAGGGCGGCGGCCACGGCCACACCGAAAAAGGGGTTGAGGAAGTGGAAGGTAGCGGCCTTGACCGCGCCGATGCGGTTGACCAGCGTGAACCACACGAAGGTCGCCAGTAGCCCGGGCACGAAGGTGGTATAGAGGAAGGCCAGCACCAGCGGCTGGGTCATCTGCACCTCGAAGGGCCATTCCAGGACCGCCGAGGCCAGGGCCAGGATCGCTGCGCCGACGAACATCTGCAACCCGACGATCATCATCACGTTGCCCCCGGACGACGCCCCGCGCACCGACAGCGTGGCCACCGTCAGCGCAATCGCGCCCACCACGCAGAGCGTCAGCCCGTAGAGGTCGACCCCCGCGCCCATCCGCGCGCCCATGATCAGCATCACCCCGCCAAATCCCGCCACCATCCCGGCAATGGCCATCCCGGGCAGCTTGTCACGGAAAAACACCCAGCCCGCCAGCGCCACCATCAGCGGCATGGACGAGGCGATGATCGAGGCCAGCGAAGCCTCGATCGTCTGCATGGCGACGAAGTTGAGACCGAGGTAAAGCGCATTCTGGCACAGCCCGAAAATCAGCGTCGCGCGCCATTGCGCCCGGGTCAGCCGCAGGCTCTGGCCCATGGCCAGCGCGATGGCCACTCCGATCAACCCGGAGACGAAAAAGCGCAGCGCAAGCGAGCCCATGGGCGGCGCATACTGAACGATGATCCGCGCCGAGGTGAAGGCGGAGGACCACATGAAGGCAAAGGCAAGGCCCATCAAGATCGCGCGAATATCCATGCGCCAAGCTCTAGTGACTGCGACCGGGCGAGGGAAGGGGCGCCGGGGCCCGGGCGGGCGATTTCTCCTCACCATCCGGGGGCGGGAATGGCAGGTGCCTGCTTTTTTGTTTTGAGAGCCGTGAGCCCCGGCTAGATTACCGGACAGAGGGACGGAACGGGCGGGGTTTCATGGCGGTCACATTGCGAGAGGTTGCCCTGCGGGCAGGGGTGTCACGGTCGGCGGTGTCACGGGCCTTCACGCCGGGTGCCTCGGTGTCCGCCAGGACCCGGGCCAAGGTGGAAAAGGCCGCGCAGGAACTGGGTTACAGCCCGAATGCGCTGGCCTCCAGCCTGACGACCGGGCGGACCAAGCTGATCGGGCTGGTGTCGAACAACTTCCATAACCCGATCTTCCTGCAGGTCTTCGACCTGTTTACCCGGGCGTTGCAGGACAAGGGGTTGCGGCCGCTGCTGGTCAACCTCACTGACGAAACCTCGCCCGAGAACCCGGTGCGCATGCTGCGGCAGTATTCGGTTGACGGCGTGGTTGTGGCCTCGTCCACCTTGCCGCCCGGATTTGCGCGGGCGTTCCGCGACGCCGGGATCCCGGTGGTGCATGCCTTCGGTCGGGCCGCCGCGGTGTCCGAGGTGCATGTGGTCGGCATCGACAACTGCGAAGCCGGGCGGCTGGCGGCGCGCACACTTCTGGCGCGGGGCTATCGGCGGCTGGGCTTCATGGGTGGGCCGGAAACGGCGACCTCGACCCAGGACCGGCTGGCCGGTTTCCTGGCCGAACTGGCCGAACATCCCGGGGTGGAGGTCCGCCACTCCTTCGCCACGGCCTATTCCTTCGACGCTGGCCGGGCCGAGATGGCGCGCCTGTTGGCGGATCACCCGTCTGAGGCCTATTTCTGCGGTGACGACGTTCTGTCCATCGGGGCGCTTTCAGCGATCGATGAGGCGGGGCTGGGCTGTCCTTCGGATGTCGGGGTGCTGGGGCTCAATGACATGGAAATGGCGGGGTGGAACAACATCGACCTGACGACGATCCACAACCCGCTGCGCGACATCGTCTCCTCGTCGATCGAGTTGATGGTGGCCACGCTGGAAGACCGCGACCGCTTTCCCGAAGCCCGGATCCTTCCCTGCCGGGTGGTGGAACGGGGCACCCTGCGCCCCGTCCCCTAGGGCTACCGGAACATCGGCGGCCTTGCGTCGGTCCATGCGCCGTTGTTCTTGGCGGATGTCACGGCGTTGTGGACGGCGGCCATCGACCGCACGCCTGCTTCGGCGCCGGGCAGCCCATCGCGGTGTTCGCCTCCGATCGCATCAGCGAGGTCGCAATAGATGTTGGCGACCGCCAGCGGGAAGCCTTCGGGGTGGGCAATCGACACCCGGCTGAGACGTTGCGCATCCGCGTGCAAACCGGCTTCACCCTTTTCGATGATCTGCGTCCGTCCGCCAACCGGCGTATAGAGCAACTGGTTCGGCTGTTCCGACATCCAGCGCAGGCCGCCGGTTTCGCCGAAGACCTGGATGTCAAAACCATGTTGCCGTCCGATTGCCACGGAGGAGGTCCAGAGCCGCCCGACCGTGCCGCCGGTCAAACGGAAGTTGACCATCGCGTCATCCTCAAGCTCGCGCGACGGGATGGTTGACGCGAAGTCGGCCGAAAGCTGCGCCACCTCGTCGTCGCAGACGAAGGAGGCCATGTGCAGCGCATGAATGCCGCAATCGGCGAATTGACCCGAGACGCCGGCCATCTTCGGATCATAGCGCCAGCGCACCCGGGGATTGTCGGCATCCGTCGCATCGCCGTGGTGGCCGTGGCTGAAGTTGGTGACCACCAGCCGCACCTTGCCGATTTCACCCGCGCGCACCATCGCCCGGGCCTGGCGCACCATCGGATAGGCGGAATAGCAGTAGTTTACCGCGCAGATCTTGCCAGATGCTTTCGCCACGCGGACAATTTCCTCGCCTTCCTCCACCGTCATGGTCATCGGCTTTTCGCAAAGCACGTTGAAGCCGGCCTCAAGAAACGACTTGGTGATCTCGAAATGCGTGGCGTTGGGCGTCGCCACGGTGACCAGGTCGATGCGATCATCGCGGTCCTTCTCGCCGGCCAGCATCTCTTGCCAGTCGCCATAGGCGCGGTCGGCGGCGATCCCGAGGCGCTGCGCATAGGCGCGGCCCTCCTCGGGGCGGTGATCCAGCGCGCCGGCGGTGAATTCAAAGCGGCCGTCGGCCAGGGCGCCAAGGCGGTGGGCAGGTCCGATCTGGCTGCCTTCGCCGCCGCCGATCATGCCCCATCTGAGTTTCGTCATGTCTGGTGCCCCTTATTTGAAGCCGATGGATTCGAGGTATTCCCGGTTCTTGCGGGCATCGCCCAGCGGGTCGGGGTCAAGCAGCGGATCGCAATCCTGTTCGACGGTACACCAGCCTTCGAAACCCGCGTCGACCAGCACCTGGCGGACGGCGGGGAAATCGACATCGCCTTCGCCCAGGTTGCAGAAGATGCCCTGGCCGCAGGCGTCGTAGAAGCCGGTGCGCTTCTCGATCACGTCGGCCTTCACCTTGGGGTCGATGTCTTTGAAATGCATGTAGGAAATCCGATCCATATGGCGCTTCATGAAGGCCACGGGGTCAAAGCCGGCATAGGAATGGTGGCCGGTGTCGAAGCAGATCTTGAGGATCTTTTCGTCGACCTCGTCCAACAGGCGTTCAAGTTCCGGCTCGAAGTCCATGAAGCCTGCGGCATGGGCGTGGATGCCGACGGTCAGCCCGTATTCCTCGGCGCCGATGCGGGCGCTTTGCGCGATGCGGTCGCGATAGGCCTGCCATTCGGCCTTGTCCATCGCCTCGGCCTCACCGGCGCGTCCGGCAGTGGGCGCGCGACGCGGCGAAATCGAATCGATCAGCACCAGGTGCTGTGCCCCATGCGCCTTCAGCGCCTTCGCGGTGCGGTGGGTGGCGTCGAGCACGTCATCCCAGGCGTCGGGGTCATGGTAGGGGCGAAACACCACGCCGCCGATCAGTTCCAGGCCGTTCTCGGCCAGCCCGTCGCCCAGCACGGCGGGATCTTCGGGCATGAAGCCCACGGGGCCAAGTTCGATCCCCTTGTATCCGGCCTCAGCACATTCCTTCAAAACGTGCTGCCAGGTCGGGTTGCGCGTATCGTTGGCGAATTCGACGCCCCAGGAGCAGGGTGCGTTTCCGATTCT
>ERZ1699650.88-NODE-88-length-52422-cov-172.014589_pt1 | contig 52422 bp, 50 predicted proteins | sample MGYA00581512_ERZ1699650 | MGnify/ENA primary metagenome ERZ1699650 (study PRJEB42348, sample SAMEA6618698) | metagenome | isolation source: Polyester-degrading enrichment culture growing on monomer terephthalic acid, Te | collected 2019-05-17 ... | reverse complement strand
AGGAAAGGTAAGGCCAAGGTCGCGAGCTGGAGCGCCAGCCCGGTCGGGTCTCGTCCGTTCCGCCATTTCCTTTGATTAGGAAAGTGATGATTTTAAGCCGGGAGGCCTTGTATCCAGTTTTACCCGGGTGTGTAGCTTTTATGCCCGGAGGGTGCAGCTGGGGCACGAAGTGCTATAGACTCACCAGCCTTTGTTGTGGCCGGGAGGCCTTGTATCCAGTTTTACCTGGGTGTGTAGCTCAGCTGGGAGAGCATCGCCCTTACAAGGCGAGGGTCAGCGGTTCGATCCCGTTCACACCCACCAATACCGTGGAGCGGTAGTTCAGTTGGTTAGAATACCGGCCTGTCACGCCGGGGGTCGCGAGTTCGAGTCTCGTCCGTTCCGCCATTCCTATTCCCATTTTAAGCTAAGACCCTGGTCGCGAGCTGGAACGCCAGCCCGATCGAGTCTCGTCCGTTCCGCCATTTATTCCAAATTCCAAAGTAAGACCCTGGTCGCGAGCTGGAGCGCCAGCCCTGTCCTCTTTATTCTAAACTTCCTGCTTTCTTTTAATTCTGCTGTCCTGTTTCAAAGAACAATCCCCCGACTAGCCCATCTGTTCTGAATTGACTGCATCATCCCCGGTCTAAACTTGCTTGACTCAGTCTATCGCCTATGGTGCTATAACCCGATTAAAACGATCGTTTGAAACGGATGATAGGTTTCGTTATGACCCAGACATACCCCGCTTTGTTTACACCACTGGATGTAGGCCCCTTCACACTCAAGAACCGGTTCCTTATGGGGTCAATGCATACGGGTCTTGAAGAGGCCAAGCAGGGTTTTGAGCGCATGGCGGCTTTCTATGCCGAGCGAGCCCGGGGTGGGGTGGCGTTGATTGTGACGGGTGGCATTGCACCGAACGACGAGGGGGTTACATACCCGGGTGCGGCCAAACTGACCAGCGAAGCCGAAGTGGCGTCGCACCGTTTAATTACTGAGGCGGTTCAGGCTGAGGGAGGCCGTATCTGCCTGCAAATCCTGCACACCGGTCGTTACGCTTATGTTCCTAACAATGTGTCGGCGTCAGCCCTGCAAGCGCCCATTAACCCCTTCAAACCACGCGAGCTGTCCGGTGAGGACATTGAGAAAACCATTGCCGACTTTGTCCGCTGTGCACGCCTGGCAAAGCAGGCGGGTTATGACGGGGTAGAAGTGATGGGCTCTGAAGGGTACCTGATCAATCAGTTCACCACCTTGCGCACCAATCACCGCGCCGATGAGTGGGGCGGTGATATTGAGCACCGTATAACGCTCGCCGAGCGTATTGTTCGGGAAATTCGTGACGTCTGTGGCGATGATTTCCTATTGATCTACCGCCTGTCGATGATTGATCTGGTAGAAGACGGCAATACCTGGGATGAAATTGTGCTTCAGGCCAAGCAGCTGCAGTCTGCCGGAGTCAACTTGCTGAATACCGGCATCGGCTGGCATGAGGCGCGGGTACCGACCATCGTCACCTCGGTGCCCCGGGCTGCGTTTGCCCGGGTTACCGAGCGCATTCGAAAGGAGGTCAGCATACCGGTAGTGGCGTGTAACCGGATTAATACCCCTGAGATCGCCGAGACCATCATTGCCTCCGGTCAGGCCGATATGGTGTCCATGGCGCGTCCCTTTCTGGCGGATTCGGACTTTGTCAACAAGGCTGAGCAGGGCGACGCAGAGGCGATTAACACTTGCATTGCCTGCAATCAAGCCTGCCTCGATCACATCTTTGAGATGAAACTGACCTCATGCCTGGTAAACCCCCGTGCCTGCCGTGAGACAGAGCTGAATTATCTTCCGGTGACGCAAGCCCGGCGAATAGCTGTTGTCGGCGCCGGCCCGGGTGGGCTGGCAACAGCGACGGTTGCTGCGCAGCGGGGGCATCAGGTTACCCTGTTTGATGAGCATGACGACATCGGCGGTCAGTTTAATCTGGCAAAACGAATTCCCGGCAAGGAAGAGTTCTACGAGACCTTGCGCTATTTCCGGGTTCAGCTGGACCGCAACAAGGTCGAACTCAAGCTGGGGCAGCGCGTGACGGCGGCCGACCTGGCCGACTTTGACGAGGTTGTGGTCGCCACCGGCATCGTACCGCGTACGCCGGCTATCCCCGGCATTGACCATCCTATGGTGGTGTCTTATACCGACCTGGTCAGTGGTGCTGTCGCGCCGGGCAATCGGGTCGCTGTCGTAGGCGCTGGTGGCATTGGCTTTGACGTCAGCGAAGTACTGATTCACGGTGATCAGTCACCCAGTCTCGATATCGATGCATTTTCCCGGGAGTGGGGCGTAGATTTAACCGTCTCAGGTCGTGGTGGCCTGGTAGCCCCTCAACCGGAGCCCAGCCCGCGCGAGGTCTGGCTGCTGCAGCGCAAGGCCAGCAAAATGGGTAAAAACCTGGGTAAAACAACCGGCTGGATTCATCGGGCCACCTTGCAGGCCAAAGGCGTCCACTTCGTCACCGGCGCAGACTACCAGCGTATCGATGACCAAGGCCTGCACCTGATGGTTGATGGCGAATACCGGTGTTTGCCGGTCGATCAGGTCGTCATCTGTGCCGGCCAGGAATCGCGCCTGGAACTGTTTGATGACCTCGCGCAGCTGGGCGTCGAAGCACACCGGGTCGGTGGGGCGATGCAAGCGGGTGAGCTGGATGCCAAACGGGCTATCCGGCAAGGGTCCGAACTGGCCGCATCGCTTTAGAAAGACCGTTACTCAGATGAATCACCGCCTTGTCGGCGGTGATTCAGGGTCATCTTGCCGTAAAATCCTCTCTAAATTCCTACAACAACCTTGCCCAATCGACATTTTTTCCACAACATTGGTCACACTCTGACGTTTTGACCCCTAAATGGCCATTTAAGTGACGATCAGGTCACACTTCCAGTGACTTTCAGGGGGTAGACTTGTGCGTCTGGGGTCACTCTCTGAAATTACGTATGCCGGGCATGCGTGCTACTCTGAGTCTCGGGCAGATTGGCCCGACAGGCATGGGTCTTTTAATGGCGAGAGGGTCAGATCCGGTTGTTGTTAAAGGGTGTGGGGATGAATAGAGGTAAGGTATGGCATATCGCAACAGCAAAGAACTGATCGAAGCGGTCTTTTTCTTTGGGCGCAAAGGCATCACCAAAGAAATGCGTTATACCGAGTTCGAAGCCGTGCTCGATGGTGTGGTCGGTATGACTGGCCTGTCGTCGCGCGAGGTCCAGGCTGCCTATCTTAAAATCACGCCGTCACTTGAAGTCCACAGCGTTGTTCTCTTTCTGATTGAATTCGATGATCGCGGCTTTGCCGATCAAGACTGGAACATTCCACTACGTCACCTGGCAGACACCGCCGGTCCGGGGCCGGATCTTGGACAGGGGCCGATTCGGCTGGCCTGCCGCAGCCAATGTTCAGTATCCTGGTATCAGCGAGAACTCTGGGAGCCCAAGATCCGTGACGGACTTAACCACTTTCAACTGATTCACGAAGCCGTCAGACGCAACAAACTGGGCATCATTACCGACGACGAGCCCACTAAACCCCTGGCGTCTCCGGCGGCCAAGGCCCCGGCAGATCCACCCACCATCAGTGAGCAAGTCGACGACGTTGGCGACTTCGAAGACCTGCCGGTCATTTCCGACCAGGTGGAACCCCAGGCACTCACCGGATACAGCGAAGCAGACCTGAAAGCAGAGTTGGCCAAACAGGCCCGGGAGTATCAGGAAAAGCTCGCCTTACTGACACGTCGCCAGAAACAACGTATTCATGGGCTGGAAGAGCAGCACAAGGAGGAGGTTGAGCAGGTTAAGCGGGCCATGCGCAATGAAGCGCAGACCTATCGCAACCGTATTCAGGAACTCGAGCAGCAAACCAATCAGTCCAGCGTATTGGGCGATAAACTCCAGAGCAGCTTTCGCAAGCTGGAGCGGGATAACCTGGTGTTGCAGGAGCAGTTCGATACCCTGAAAGAGCGACACGATGAACTGAAAGCAGAACATCTGGCCGCCTTGCATTCCCAGCAATCCTCGACTGCCGATGAGCAGGACAAGGTGGTTGCGTTGAAAGAGGCATTGACCGAAAAGAATTTCGAAATCGACGAGTTCAAAGAAGAATTGCGCAATGCCGAGGCCAGGATTGAGGCGTTGACCGATCAGGTCGCTGAACTTGAACAGAGTGAAGACAACAACGATGACCTAATGGATCGGCTGGATGGGCTCGACCTGGTGTTTGTGGCCTATCACCCCGGTGCTGGCCACATCAGTATGCCTTCACGGCAGCTGGCCGATTATCTGGAGCGGCCGATGGCGTTTGCCGCCCAAAAATGCAGCGTCACACTGGAGCAATACAAAGCCTGGCTGGTTCACTACGATAGCCCGGAATGCAACGAATGCGGCGTGCCGGTTAAGCGCGTCGACCAGCCCAGTGACTTCGAATCGGGCACTCACAACTTCTGCTCCCGTCATCGGGTGGTGTCCGGAAACGTCACGGCCTTTCGCAAGTCCAGTTGACCCGGAACAGTAACCAGGAAGCGGTCACCTCGACCGGCGTTCCCCGCCTGCCTGCAGAGCCCGGCCAACTGGTTATTGACCGAACCCCCTGGGCGGCATCACCGCTGGTCTTCACTGTCCGTGGCGACCGTCTTCACCCCATTATTTCCGGTAACAAGTGGTTCAAGCTGCGTGCCTGGCTGGTTCGAGCCGAACAGCAGGGTGCCCGTCATCTGGTGTCGGTTGGTGGGCCCTATTCCAATCACCTCCATGCCTTAGCCTATGCCGGATATGTGATGGGGCTAGCGACAACAGGGTGGGTGCGTGGGCCGGAGCCTGTGACCTGGTCTGCCACGCTTCTCGATTGCCAGCGCTGGGGCATGAAGCTGCACTTCATCGACCGTGAGCACTACCGGCAGCGCGAAAGCAGAGAATTTGCAGCCTGGGCTTGCCACAGCCTGGAAAACGCCCTGTTCATTCCCGAAGGAGGCTGGTCACCGCAGGCGATCGACGGTTCTGGCGCCTGGTGGCGATTGGCCGGAACCGACTTGGATGCGCTTGTCTGCCCGGTGGGGTCCGGAACCACTCTGGCTGGGCTGGTCCGTACCGCACCAGAATCAACCCGTGTCATCGGCGTGCCGGTGTATCGTGACCCGGACCACTACATCTCTCTGATCGAAAAGCTCGCCTCAGTGGGCGTTCAGCCTGGCAGCTACACCCTCTGGACAGACGCCGCAGGCAAAGGCTTCGGCCGGGTAACCGAGAAGCAAACCGCCTTTATGGCCGATTTTGAGCAGCGGGAGGGCATTGAGCTGGACCCGGTCTACACCGGTAAAACCTTTATGGCACTGCAGCAACGCCTGAACGACGACCCGGGCCTGGTCGAGCAACGCTTGGGCATTCTGCACACCGGCGGCTTGCAGGGACGGCGCAGCAAGACCGGGCTGTGATACACTGCGCGTTTTTAAAGCGCAGGTAACAGGCTCGATGGCAAAAATTAACTGGTTCCCGGGGCACATGAACAAGGCCCGGCGACAAATCAAAGAAATCATGCCCGCCATCGACGTGGTGATCGAGGTATTGGACGCTCGCCTGCCAAAATCGAGCATGAATCCGGTGATCGCCAAAGCCCGCGGAGACAAACCCGTGGTGCGCCTGTTGAGCAAGGATGACCTGGCCGACCCGGAGGTTACCGAGGCCTGGCGCCGCTACTACAGCGATGACGTCAACATGACGGTCTTGCCCATCGTAATGACCGACCGCCGCCAACTCGCCCGAATCCCCGACCTGTGCCGCAAGCTGGCGCCTTACCGGGGTGGTATCGGCAAGCCGGTACGCGCCGTGGTGGTGGGCATCCCCAACGTGGGTAAATCGACTCTGATCAACGGGCTGGTAGGGCGTCGCATTGCCAAAGTCGGCGATGAACCGGCCGTCACCCGCCGGCAGCAACGCATTCAGATCGCCGACGATTTCACCCTGATGGACACGCCCGGGATCATGTGGCCATCACCGGAATCGGAAGTTGGCGGCTACCGTCTGGCGGCCTCCGGCGCGATTCGTGATACCGCCGTCGAATATGAAGACATTGCCCTGTTCGCGGTCGACTATCTGATGCAGCGCTATCCTGAGCGGCTGATCGAGCGCTATAAGCTGGGCAGTATTCCCGACGGTGCGATGGAATGTATGGAAGCCATTGCCCGCAAACGCGCCTGCATCAAGGGTCGCGACGTCGATTGGCACAAGGTCAGTGAAATTATTCTGAAGGAAATGCGCAGTGGGGTACTGGGCCGAATCAGCCTGGAAGAGCCTGACCGGGATGTGCCATATCGTGAGCTTGATGTGGATCCGCACGCGATCTGAATTCTCAGTGTTAACACAGTCTCGGAATTTGCAACCGACAGAGTGACAGGTGCCGGGTATGCCGATCCGGGGTAGTCCGCAGCAAGGATGCTGCGGTCTAGGCCCCATGGAAGGGTTTACGCCGACCCCGGAGCGGCATACCCGGTATCTGGCACGGGTCTCAGGCAACGAACTATAAAGAACCACTGAAATGTATTTGACCTAACTAGTCTTTCGACTCTAGCCCCATCATGGCCCGAATGTGTTGTTCGGCCGAGGCGGCCAGAGCTTTGAGGTGATAGCCACCTTCCAGCATTGAGACGACACGTCCCGAACACAGCTGCTCGGCCTGCTCCATAATCACCTGGGTGATCCAGTAATAATCCTCGGTCTGCCAGTTCAACTGACCCATGGGGTCGAGTGTGTGAGCATCGAAGCCTGCGGAGATGAAGATCATCTCGGGTTTGTGGGCCTGGAGCGCAGGTTTCCAGCGGGCTTCCCAGTCGTCCTTAACATCATCGATGGTGGCGAAAGCGACCTGAGGGGTCAGGATCATGTGCGGGTGCTCACTTTGCCAGTGCGTATTGGGGTAGAAGGGGTGTTGAAAGCTGCTGCACACCAGTACGTCGGGTTCGTCGGTGAAGGCTTCGATGGTGCCGTTGCATTGGTGGACGTCAAAATCGATAATCGCTACGCGTTTCAACCCATGGTGCTGACGGGCGTGCTGAGCGGCCACTGCAATGTTATTGAAAAAACAGAACCCCATGGTGGAGGCGGGTTCGGCATGATGACCGGGCGGGCGGACAGCGCAAAAAGCCCGTTGATACTGGCCAGCCATGATATCGTCGACGGCCTGAATGCCGGCCCCGGCCGCGCGGTAGCTCGCTTCCCAGGTATAGGGGCCCATCAGTGTATCCGGGTCTGCCTGAATCAGACCGTGTGAGGGGCTGATGCGTTCCAGCTGCTCAACGTAAATCGGGTGATGGACTCGCAGCACCGCCTCTTTGCTGGCCAGGGGCGCTTCGCGGTGATCCATTTGCTGGCTCAGGCCGCTGGCTTCCAGCTGATTGAGAATGGCATCCAGACGCAGGGGCGACTCGGGATGGTCGTTTCCCATATCGTGAAGGTGGTAAACCGCATGATGGAGTAAGGCTGTTGGAATCATCAGGCATCACCGTTGAAAGGCAAGGCAGTATACGACTACATTAGGCGAGGGGCCACTGCGCACCCCGCCCAAACCCCTTCTACTTTGGTGGTAGCATGCCCGACCTGAGCAACTTCTTTCAACCCAAGAGCATCGCCGTCATCGGGGCATCGGAGCGGGAAGGCAGCATGGGCGCAGTGGTCATGAAGAACCTGCGCCATAGTGAATACCCGCACCCGCTGTATGCCGTGAATATTAAAGGCTACGCCAGCGTTTTTGGCTGTCCGGCGTTTCGCTATGTACGTGAAATCCGTGATCCGGTTGATCTGGCTGTCATCTGTTTGCCGCCCGAATCGCTGATGCGCGTCCTGCGCCAGTTAGGCCGGGTCGGTATTCGAGCGGCCATCATTCTGACCGGCGGCCTGTCGCGCCGTCAGTCGCTGGGTACCGCACGGAACGAACGCATTCTAGCCCTGGCCCGTGAATTGAATATCCGCATTCTGGGCCCCAATTGCCTGGGCATCCTGGTGCCCGATGAACACCTCAACGCCAGCTTTGCCCACCTGAACGCGTTGCCCGGGCCATCGGCCTATGTCGGCCATTCGGCTTCCCTGGGGTCGGCCCTGCTCGACTGGGCCGGCGCCCGGGGCATCGGTTTTTCCCATTTCATGACGGTCGGTTCGAGCGCTGATCTGCGCATTTCCGATATTGTCGACCATCTGTCGACCGATCGCCGGGTACGATCCATTCTGATTCATCTGGAGCACATCCGTGATGCCAACCGGTTGCTGATTGCGATGCGGGCCGCTGCCCGCTCCAAAAAGGTGCTTGCCATCCGCACCCAGGCCCGGCGCAGTGTGCCACCGGGCTTGCTCGATCGGCGACCGGTGGACGATGAATACTTCAATCGTGCCGGTGTATTGCAGGTCGACAGTGCCGATGGCTTGTTCAGCGGACTGGAAGTGTTGTCGCGGGCGCGTCCGCTGCACCGGGCAAACCTGGCCATTGTCAGCAACGGCCTGGGCACGGCCATGTTGGCCAGTCAGCAATTGCAGGCTCTGGGGGGCGAGCTGGCTCACATTGAAGATCACAAGGCGAAGTTGCCAACTCTCTGGTACGCCGAGGAGACTGGTTACAACCCAGCGATCCTACCCCCCGAATCCACCGGTCAGGATTATCTGGATGTATTGAAAGTGTTGGAGCGGGACCCGGCGATTGGCGGTATTCTGGTCATCCACAGCCCCAATCAGCGCTCCGACAGCACCGACGTAGCCCGGTTATTGCAGCCCTATATCAAACGCAGCCGACGCATGTTTCTGACCTGTTTTATGGGTGGTGTCAGCATTGTCGAGGCGCGCAAGCAGTTCGACAAGGCCGGCTTGCTGAATTTCGATTCACCCAACGATGCGGTTGAAGCTTTTTTCACGGTGGCCCGGCACGAGCTGGCGCAGGAGCGCCTTCGAGAAACCCCGACATCAACGTCTCTGGGTTTTACCCCGGATCGTCAGCAGGGGCAGGATCTGTTCCGGCAGATTGAAGACCAGAAGCGCCGCTACTTTACCTGGGCCGAAGCCCGTGCACTGATGCGACTCTATGGCTTTACCCTGGTCGACAGTACCTTTGGGGTCGATTTTGACCAGGTGGTTCAGCGTCTGACGCCGCGGTATTTCCCGGCGTCTCTGCGCCTGGTACATGAAGCCTATTGCTATCCGTTTGCTTACAATGAAGCCCCCTCAGAGCGCTGGCGTGGTGTTCGCATTGAACTGGCCGATGAAGCCGCCTTGCGCGAAGCCCGTGAATCGCTCGCTGCCGAGAAAGCCGAGCAGTTTCCAAACAGTCGCACCCTGGGCTGGGGCGTTCAGCCCATGCGGCGCAAGATCGATCATCTGCAATTCAGCTTGGGTATGACCCGGGATGACGATTACGGCCCGCTAATTTTATTTGGAGAAGGCGGTTCCCGGGCCGACATGCTGGCCGACCGCCAGGTGGCGCTGCCGCCGCTGAACAGTTCACTGGCCCGGCAAATGATCATGCGGTCACACGGCTATCAGGTACTGGCCGAGCGCAGTGACAATCTGGAGCAAGACCTGACTCAACTGGTGCGGGCGCTGAAGGCACTGTCGCAGATGGTGATCGACTGGCCCCAATTGGCCGGGCTGGAAGCCAACGTGCTGCTGCAACCCGGTGAGGGCTTGCTGGTGATTGGCGTGGCCGCCTGCATTGGCGAACCACAACGGCCAGCATTGAACCCCTATCCGAGCGAACTGATCGAGACCGTTACGCTGAAAAACGACCAGTCTGTTATTCTGAGGCCGATACGGGGCGAGGATGAGCCCCAGTTGAAAGCCTTTTACGGTCGCTTTGATGCCGACGCCTTGCGCTTGCGCTTTTTTGGCAGTCGACTGCATTTTGAACACCGGGAGCTGGCCACCCTGTGCCAGATCGATTACCGCCGCGAGATGGTGTTCGTGGCCTTATCGAAGCGACACATCGTGGCTGAAATGCGGCTGTGGACCGACGTGAATACCAATGAGATGGAATTCGCCATCATGGTCGAATCGGCGTTTCAGGGGACCGGGCTCGGCCGTCAATTGATGCAGAAGACGCTGGATTACGCAGCCGCACAGAGCATTGCCCGCATTGTGGCGGATGTTCTGCCCGAGAACACCCCCATGCTGATGCTGGGGCGTCGGTTTGGCTTCAAGGCTCACCATGAGCAGGATGGAACGGTCCGCCTGACATTGCCGCTGAACGCAACCAGAGACAGGGCTGAAGAGTTGCCGAATCGCTCAGGAAACACCAACAACAGAGGCAAGTAAGTGCTATACGAATTGGGTCAGCACAGCATAGAACTGCCGGGCTATGCGCCGGCACCAGCGCCAACCGATCGGCTGATGCTGTGGCAGGGTGATGAACTGGTGTTGAACGGCGACAGCCATATCCACCAGCGCCGTGAGTGCCGTTTTGAGTGGCACCAGGAGGAATTTGTCGGGTTGCTGGATGGCCATGGCTATTACACTGGCCGCTTACAATCAACCAGTTCGGTGACTACCCAGGCCCTGCGTGACGTTGCCTCCGTCAGCGAAACCGCCTTTATGCTGGCGGCCCGCGCCCGGGGCCTGCTCGACTGGCGACGCCAGCACCGCTATTGCGGCCAGTGCGGTCAACCCACCCAGTCATTGGCCGGAGAGCCAGCCATGGTGTGCGAACCCTGCCGGCTGAGGTTTTACCCCAGAGTCAGCCCGTGCATCATTGTGCTGATTACCCGAGGGTCTGAAGTGTTGTTGGCGCAAGGGGTTCGAAACCGCTCTCGAGGCTGGTACAGCACCCTGGCGGGCTTCATCGAAACCGGTGAATCGGCCGAACAGGCCGTGCACCGTGAGGTGCGCGAAGAGGTGGGCGTTGAAGTGACCAATTTGCGGTATCAGGGAAGCCAGACCTGGCCTTTCCCACATCAATTGATGCTGGGCTACTGGGCCGATTACGACGGCGGCGATATCCGGCTTCAGGAAAACGAAATCGCCGACGCAGGCTGGTTTTCGCTGGATGCGCTACCAACCGTACCTCCGGGGTTTTCAATCGCCGGCTGGCTGATCAACCGTTATCGCCAGGCCAGACAGGCGGGGACGGTATAGTTCGTCGTCCTGGCGCCATCTGATGCCTATTCGTCGCTGTTGTGGTCGTTGTGCAGGCCCTGATAGACCACATAGCCCCATATGCCCATAAAGCCGACGATAAGACCTACGGTCAGCAAGCTTGCGAATACAACTGTGTCCATATACATGATCAGACTCCTCAGTTCAGAATGTTTGAGATCAGTATAGGGAGCGGTAGGCGTGTGGGGCTTGATGTCTGTCAGGCAAAGCACGTCGGATACTTGATCTGGATCAAGTATCCGGGAGGGTAGTCTGCAGGCTTGGCTCAGGCGCTGATGCCGAGCTCGATGCGTTCGCAATCAGCCAGGCTGGCCAGGCGGGTCAGGGCGTTGAAGTCGTCAATGACGATGTCTTTGGCGCTGTCACTCTCACCCAGAATGCCTTGCTTCTGAAAGCGAGTGAACACCCGGCTCACCGTTTCCACGGCCATACCCAGGTAGTTGGCGATGTCGCCGCGAGACATGGTCAGCCGGAAACTGGTGCCTGAGTAACCCCGGCGCTTGTAGCGGGCAGCCAGGTTGAGCAGGAATGAAGCCAGGCGTTCTTCGGAGCTCTTCTTGCTCAGTAACAGCATCATTTTTTGTTCTTCACGCAATTCCTTGCTCATCAGCCGCATGAGATGACGGCGCAGCTCCGGCATCTGTCCTGAAAGGTCGTCGAGGCGGTCAACCGGTATCTCGCAGATATTCGAGGTTTCCAGTGCCCGGGCGGTGGCGGAATAGCTGACGGCGTCGTAGCTGTCCAGACCGACCAGCTCGCTGGCCAGGTGGAAGCCAGTGATCTGTTCTTCACCTTCCTGGGTCAGCGTAAAGGTTTTGATGGTGCCGGTGCGAACCGCAAAAATGGAATGAAAGGCTTCACCCTGATGGAACAGAATGTCACCTTTTTGCACAGGGCGCCCACGCCGGATGATGGAATCGAGTTGATCCATTTCCTGGTTGTTCAGCGCCAACGGCAGGCAAAGAGGGTGCAGGCTGCAGGTGTTGCAATGAGTATTCAGCTTCACAGTGTGCTCGCTCCAGGCGGTTTGACCGTAGATGCAGGTCGGTTTTGTCTATCAGCCATGGTAGCTGAATCAACGTCCATTACCAGCCCCATGCGGTTAATCGCGCAGGGTGAACTCAGTGTTCACTGCCCGGAACCCAGGTATTGACCGATGTCTGTGCCATGGGGCTGAATTCTCCGCCATCGCTGACCGGTGCCAATGGGATACCGGTTGCTTGTAGCGAGACAAAATCGTGCAGGGAGCGGTCTGCCAGCTGAGATGGCGCGACGTTTTGAATCGCCCGGAAGATGTTCTCCACCCGACCCGGAAATTCTTTCTCCCAGCCTCGTAGCATGGCCTTGATCGACTGGCGCTGCAGATTCTCCTGAGAGCCACAGAGATTGCAGGGAATGATCGGAAACTGCATAAAGGCCGCGTAGCGTTCGATGTCGGCTTCCCGGCAGTAAGCCAGTGGTCGAATCAGAACATTGGTGGCGCTGTCGCTCAGTAGCTTGGGTGGCATGGCTTTGAGTTTGCCGCCGTGAAACATGTTCAGAAACAGGGTTTCCATAATGTCATCCCGGTGGTGACCCATGGCGACCTTGGTCGCCCCGATCTGATCGGCAAAGGCATAGATGGTGCCGCGACGCAGACGCGAGCAGATACCGCAGGTGGTTTTACCCTCGGGTACCATCTCCTGCACGATGCTGTAGGTATCGCGCTCCAGAATGTGGAACGGCACGCCTCGCTGTTTCAGGTAGTTGGGCAGAATTTCCTCGGGAAACCCGGGCTGCTTCTGATCCAGATTCACCGCGACCAGCTCGAAATTCACCGGCGCGCTGCGCTGGAGACTGATCAGGATTTCAAGCATGGTATAGGAGTCTTTTCCGCCCGACAGGCACACCATCACCTTGTCACCTTCTTCAATCATATTGAAGTCGGCGATGGCGCGGCCGGTTTCACGGCGCAACCGTTTCTGCACCTTATTGAACTCGGTTTTGGCCTTCTTTTCGGCTGCGTCAGACGGCGAGTCCACAGACGGGTTTGCAGGTGCCTGTGCGTCTGTGGCCGAGTAGTTTGATGTGAGGGTCATGCCTGAATCCATACCTGTGTAACTGTAGCGACAATGCGGGCGCGTGTTCTACCACCTACGCCCGCCGGGGACAAGTTTTCGGATGAAAAAGTAGGATCGGGCTAGCCTGGCAATTACTTTCCCTCATACGCCAACAGAGTAAAAGTAGGAATGCCGGCTTCTCCCAAAATCTCGACACCGCCCATATCGGGCAGGTCTACTACCGCTGCAGCTTCAACTACGCTGGCACCCTGGCTCTGAATCAGTGTTGAGGCAGCCAGCGCCGACCCGCCGGTTGCGATCAGGTCGTCAAAAATCAGAACCCGGTCGCCGTCGCCACAGCTGCCTTTCTGCATTTCCAGGCTGCGAGCGCCATGGGGCAGGGTAAAATGCTCACTGGCGACGTTGCCCGGCAATTTACCACCCTTGCGCACCAGAATAATGGGCAGGTTCAACTGGTAGGCGATGATGCTGCCGAGGATGAAACCCCGGGCCTCCAGTGCGGCGACATGGGTGATGTCGGCCTCCAGATACCGTTCGACAAAGGCGTGGGCGCATAAATGCAGAGCCCGGTTGTCATTGAACAGCGGGGTCAGATCGCGAAAGGTGATTCCGGCTTCGGGCCAGTCCGGGTAGCTCTTGATCCGGTTTTTCAGGGTGATCTGGTCAAAACGCATAATTGATTCTCCGGGTCGGTTTGCAAACAGGCCGTCTGACAACGCCTCAACACCGAGTTTAGCAGACTCAGCGCCGGGCACTGATCAGCTCTGGCAGGGTACGAAGCAGCAGGGCGTCGATGTCCGGGTGTCGGCTGTTATCCGACAGGGCACGCGGATAGCCGGGTGCCTGGCGGTCATCGCGCAGGTGTTGCCAGGGGGTTGTGGAGGCGATGAACCGTTCTGCAAAGTCGGGGCTGATCGCGAGACAACCGTTCAGAATCACGTCCAGATAGGTTTGCAGGATGGGACGCTCGGGTATCGGATCATCTGCCCGGGTTCCTACATATGCCCACAAGGGCCGATGAGTTGGCAAGGGCGTGTCACCAAGATTCTCGACCTGGCTCCAGTCAATGCGAAGGCGGTCATAGCCGCGTTCGCGCTGATCAAATCGGGCCAGGTTGTTGTCATCCACCGCAAAAACGACCCCATTGCAGCGGGTCTGGTCATTCTGGTGGGCGCCCAGGGCGGTGGCGCCATAGTCCGGTACCGGAACCGACCAGCGCCGTTCGATACCGCTTACATCGACCGCATAGGCCTGGCCACTGGCTCCGGTGCGGCTGCGACTGTCAGCGCAGATCAGACTGCCGTAGCCAAAGATGTATTGCATGGTGGTCCTCCTGGTGACGGGTTAGTGGCCCATGGAGATCGCCTGAAACGCAAGCCAGGCGGCAAAGGCCAGCAGGCTGGTGCCCAGCAATCTGCGCACCCAGGGCTTGTTCAGGCCGCGTTGAAACGGCCGGGCGGCGGCACCGGTCAGCATCATGGCGGGCAGGGTACCGAACCCAAAGCACAACATAAGCCCGGCGCTGACCCAGGGGTTGGCTGCTGTTGCGGCGAAACCCATTGCCGAATAAACCAGGCCGCAGGGTAAAAACCCCCAAATCAGGCCCAGTGGATACGCCTGGCGAACCCGGGTAACCGGCAGCCAGCGCCTGGCCAGCGGTTGCAGGCGCCGCCACAGAGGCAGTGCTAGCTGTTCGACCCGGGTAATCCAGGCCGCTATGTTCAGATAGTAGAGCGCGATCAGCACCAGCAGTGCGGCGGCGATCAGTCGCAACACCGGAACGGTACTGGCGGGCAGCCAGGACAGGCCGGCCCCGATCAAAAAACCAAGCCCGGTATAAGTGGTGACGCGACCCAGGTTGTAGGCTGCCAGCACAGCGGTGCCTTTGCTGTTGACCCCGAAAGCCACGGTCAAGCCGCCGCACATGCCCAAGCAGTGTCCCGCTGAAATAATACCGATAAGCAGGGCGGAGAAGGCATCGACCATCATGAATCAGGGGGCTTATTGTTGGTGGTCTGTGTTTTGTCCGCCGGGGTCTTCTTTGTGTCCGCTTTTGAACGATGAGACCGGTCTGGCACCATATCACTGTCGTCATCGAACAGGATGCGCCGCGCCGGGCTGTCCAGATCGTCATACTGGCCGCTGTTGACCGTCCACCAAAACAGACCACCTCCCACCAGCAACAGCAGCAGGCTCACCGGAATCAACAGCAGTAGAATATCCATGATCGTGCTCCGTTAGAGGGGTGTTTGCCGGTGAGTTCAGGACAGCCGACGCAGACGCAGGGCATTACCCACCACCAGTAATGAGCTCAGTGACATACCGATGGCAGCCTGCCAGGGTGCGACCCAGCCGAGGGCCGCCACCGGCAGGGCCAGACCATTGTACAACAAGGCCCAGAGCAAATTCTGCCGTATAACCCGCCGGGTTTTGCGTGCCGCCTGAATGGCCAGCGCCAGTGTCGACAGGTTGTCATTCAACAGCAAGGCATCGGCGGCCTGTTTGGCCAGGTCGGTACCGGATGACATCGCCACGGACACGGGGGCGCCAGCCAGTACCGGGGCATCGTTGATGCCATCACCGACCACCGCGACTTGGGCGCCCTGGCTCGTCTGCCGGTTGACCCAGTCCAATTTCTGTCCGGCACTGAGCCCATAGTGAAACCGGCCCCGTTCGCTGAGAAACTGCAGTCGGGGGTCAAGGCTGCCACTGGGGTCTCCAGTCAGGATATGGCAACGAACGCCAAGGGATTCAAGGGCGTGCAGCCCGGGGAGGGCAGTGCTGCGCAGGTCGTCGTTGAGTGTAAAGGCAGCCAGCGGCACACCGTTCAGGCTGAGCCAAATACCCTCGGGCTGGGTCGCCGGTTCCGGGGAGGGTGAATGGCAGGCAAAGGCTCGGTGCCCCAGCCGCCATTCACCGGACTCATCGCGTGCCGATAAACCTGCTGCCGGGTGGCGCTGGTGGTCGCGCAGATCACGAGGCCAGAACCCTGGGTGCCGTGCTTGTCTGAAGGCCCGGGCGATGGGGTGTTCACTGGTGCGTTCAAGTTCAACCGCGGTGGCGATCAGCTCAGCCTCGGTAAGGCCCAGACGATCTGCTTCAGCGCCAGGGTAAACCCCGGTTAGTACAAATTGGCCTTCGGTCAGGGTGCCGGTTTTATCAAAGGCCAGGTCAGTAACCGACGCCAGCCGGTCCAGGGTGTGGCCACGGGTGATGATCAGTCCGCGCTGACGCAGGCTGTTGGTCGCCTGGGCCAGCACCGTGGGTGTCGCCAGGCTCAGGGCGCAGGGGCAGGTGACGACCAGTACGCTGATGACGACCCAGAACGCCCGGTCCGGGGCAACCCAGAGCCAGGCCAGGCCGATGAGGGCGGTTATCAACATGGTGGATGCCACAAAATGGTGGGCACCCCGGTCGGCCAGCTCGGCCAGGCGCGGCTTTTCGCTGGCGGCCCGTTCCAGCAGTTGCATCAAACTGGACGCCGAGCTGTTCTGGCCGGTGCGTTCAACGTCTATTTCAATGGCCTGGCCCTGATTCAGCGTGCCGGCGAGTACCGGATCCCCCGGGGCTTTGCGGCGGGGTGTGAATTCACCGGTAAGCCGGGATTCGTCGAATTCACTGTGGCCGGCCAATACGGTGCCGTCTACGGGGCATAACTCGCCCGGCTGAATCAGCATGCGTTCTCCGGGCTGAACGTCCCGCAATGCCAGCCGCTGCCATTGTCCGTCGCGCCAGATCTGGCAGGTGGCTGGCAAATGGCTGGCCAGCGCATTGCCACTGGCGTGAACCGAGGTACGGGCGCGGAACTCGAGAAAACGGCCCAGTACCAGGAAAAAGGTAAACATATTGACCGACTCGAAATACACCTCACCACCACCGGTCAGCGTTGCCCATAAACTGGCAGCGAAAGCCGAGCCAATGGCGAGGGCGACCGAGACGTCCATCGACAAATGCCGGGCTTTAAGGCCGCGCCAGGCCGAGGTAAAAAATGGGCCGGCGGCAATCACCACAACCGGAATGGTCAGCACCAGACTGGCCCAGCGGACCAGCAGTTCTGTGTTTCCGGTCATGCTGCCGCTGTAGATGGCGACGGCGTTCATCATCGCCTGCATCATGCCAATACCGGCGATGCCCAAACGCAATACATACTGGCGCTGGGTTTTCTGACGCAGTTGCTCTTCCTGATCCGGGCGGTAGGGGTGGGCGCGGTAACCCAGTCCAAACAAGGCAAGAAAGACGTCACTTAACGGTTGCCGTGCCGGATCCCAGATCACCTGGCAACGATGACTGGTCTGGTTAAAGCGAACCTGGGATATACCGGGCAATTGCGCCAGGTGCTTTTCAATCAGCCAGCTGCAGGCAGAACAACTGACGCCTTCGATCATCAGCGTGGCGGTCAGCCGATGGTCTCCCGACTGGCTGACAAAGTCGGCCTGTACATCTGGCCGGTCATACAATCGGAGCCGGTCGCGTTCAGTGTCCGTTACCGGAGGCGCGGCCGGTGCCTGGTTCGGATCGTGAAAGCGGTAGTAGGCTTCCAGACCATTGCTAATGATGGTTTGAGCCGCCACCTGGCAGCCTACGCAACAAAAAGGCTGAGGCTGGTCAGCGACGGTCAAGCTGAAGCGGTTATCGTATACCGGCAGGCCGCAGTGGAAACAGTTGAGGTTCATCGCACCCTGGGTTGCAAGGTCTGGATGGTGCTGGTGGGCAGTTTTACCTGACCCCGCAGTCTCCATGTAGGTTCTCTATCGACGGGTTGCAGCAATAGAGAGCGCTTGCCTTCAATAAACTCGGGTAATTGCCCAGTGTAGCGTCCATCCTGGGTAAGGCTCAGTTCGACTTCCACATCAAGCTGGGCATGGGCATCGAATGCAAATACTAACATCAGTGTTTCTGGTAATGGTTCTAGGTTGCCACTCAATCGTAAACTGATGCGATCATCGATCAGTTGCATCTGAGCAGTTAAGTCCATATCTAGTGCACGTTCGTCTGCTTCAGTTCTGACATAGTAGCTAAAGCCGTCTTTGTAGACATCCTCGGTGACCACTCCATCGCTGGTAGCAACGGAAATGTAAGTCATCCATATCCCTGCAGGCACAACGAACAACATAGGGCTGAACACCAGCCAGGGCCAGATTTGCCGGTACCAGGGTGTGATCGGGGTGTGGGTCACTAACGCTCTCCATAAAAGGGCGGCTTGGTTCGCCGCGGAAACTGTGAAAATCCACTAGTGTCAATGCTGCCAGTGGTTAGAAGTTGGCTGGCCCGAAGAACCGGCTTTCCGTTACGATGCTGATGTGCGAGTCATCCACCGCAGTGGCGGTAAAGAATACATCGTTGTTGGGCACCGACAGTTCCTCTGGTGGCAGTACCAAGCGCACCGTGAAGGCAACTTCGCCGCCCGCCATGACACTGATCTGCTCCGGTGCAATGAGCTCAGCACCTTCCAGCCCCGAAACGCTGAGGGTATAGTTTTGGTCGGTCTGAGACATGTTCATCAACTGAACGTTATAGCTGTTTTCGATCAGACCCTGGGGTGTGATCCGGTGCAGAGCGCCACGCCCGCGTTCGATCGACATTTCCAGCGGTATTCGCGTGGCGATCACCCAGGCAAACAACACCACCATTATGGTCAGTGCTACGGCGTAGCCAATCAGTCTGGGTCGTAAAATGCGCGATGGCTTGCCCTCCAGTGCATGCTCGGTGGTGTAACGAATCAGTCCCGGTTCATAGCCCATTTTATCCATGACGCTGTCACAGGCATCGATGCAGGCGGCGCAGCCAATGCATTCATATTGCAGGCCATCGCGGATATCAATGCCGGTGGGGCACACCTGAACGCACAAGTCGCAATCAATGCAGTCGCCCAGATTAAGCTCCCGGGGGGCGATGCCTCGGCGACGTGAACCACGGGGCTCGCCGCGCTGTTCATCGTAGCTGACGATCAACGTGTCCTGATCAAACATCACCGCCTGGAAGCGGGCATAAGGGCACATGTAAATGCAGACTTGCTCGCGCAGCCAGCCCGCGTTGCCGTAGGTGGCCAGCGTAAAGAAGGCGATCCAGAATACGGCCCAGGCACTGGTATCAAAGGTGAACAGATCCGGAATCAATTGACGGATTGGGGTGAAGTAACCGACAAAAGTGACGGCCGTGGCCAGTGCCACGAGAACCCAAAGCAGGTGCTTGGCAAACTTGCGGCTGAACTTCCGCAGCGTCATGGGCTGTTCATCGAGTTTGATCCGGGCGTTGCGTTTGCCCTCGGTTTTCTCCTCGATGAACATGAATATCCAGGTCCAGGCACTTTGCGGGCAGGTGTAGCCACACCAGACCCGACCGGCCAGTACGGTAATAAAAAACAACGCAAACGCACAGATGATCAGCGCCCAGGTCAGCAGTATGAAATCCTGAGGCCAGAAAGTGATGCCGAAGACATGAAACTGGCGGCTGGGCAGGTCAAACCAGACGGCCTGGCGACCATTCCAGGTCAGCCAGACCGTGCCGAAGTAGGCCGCAAACAGCAGTGCGCCGCCATAGACACGCAGGGAGCGGTAAAACCCCTTGATGCGGCGGACATAAATTTTCTCACGTTCCTGGTAGAGGTCAACCGTTTTGACGGTGTTGTCCGTGACGTCTTTGACTTCAATTTTTTGGGTCATGGTCCGAACTTACTAAAAGGCTTGGGGAACAGCTTGAATGTTTCCGAAGCCCATTATCGGGGAGCAGAGGCCTGCTCCCCAGGAGGCATTACTTACTGGTTGCTGAGGTTATAAACGTAACCCGCCAGAATGTGTACCCGTTCTTCACCCAGAATGTTTTCCCAGGCAGGCATGTTGCCCGCCCGGCCATTGTTCAAGGTGTATTGTACGGAATCCCGCACCGATTCGCCGGGAATTCGGTACAGCCAGACATCATCTGTCAGGTTGGGCGCGCCCAGAGCCTGGTTGCCAGTGCCGTCTTGTGCATGGCAAGCCACGCAGGAGGCGTTATACAGCGCCTCACCCTGCCGGGCGAGTGATGCATTGACGTTGTCCTGTTCGGACAATTGCATCACATACTCGGTCACCGCTCTTACGCCCTGGGCACCCAATGCATCGCCCCACGCCGGCATCTGCCCGCGCCGACCATTCATCAGCGTAGTCTTAATGGTTTCGCCACTGCCGCCGTAGAGCCAGGCGTTGTCGGTCAGGTTGGGAAAGCCATAGCTGCCCTGGCCTGCCTGGCCGTGACAGAGTGCGCAGTTGTCTTCGAACAGACGCTGGCCAATGCGCATGGCCTGAGCACTGTCGGGCAGTTGTTCCACCGGCATATTGGCGAGGCGCTCGTAGATTTCGCCATAGCGGCGGTCGTGAGCGACCTGGCTGTCGGTCAGTTCTTTTTGCGACGTCCAGTTCAGCACCCCATCCCAGTTGCCCACCGGGTAGGCGATCAGATACCCGAGCGCGAAGATGATGGTGAGCCAGAACAGGTTCAACCACCACTTGGGCAGTGGGTTGTTGAACTCTTCAATGCCATCGAAACTGTGGCCGGTGGTGGATGCGCCTTCTCCGCCGGGGTCTTTCATGCGTCGGGTCAGGGTAATCAGGATAGCCAGTCCGACGATCGAGATCCCCGTCAGGATAATGATGTAAGCACTCCAGAAACTGCTCATTATGTGTCGTCTCCATTCCGGGCCTGGGTCTTCTTGTGCAGCGCTTCGTCTTCGAACGGCAAGTTGGCCGCTTCATCGAATTTTTTCTTGCGCTTGCTGCTGTAAGCCCAGAACACAATGCTTAAGAACGCGATCATCGTGAATACGATGGACAAGCCTCTGAGTTCGTTAATATCCATGCCTTAGCGCCCTGTCATTAAGGTGCCGAGTTGCTGCAGGTAAGCAACCAGCGCATCGATTTCTGCCACGCCATCGACGTCGCTTTCGGCGTTGGCAATCTGCTCATCGGTATAGGGCACGCCTACACGGCGCAGTGCTTCCATTTTGGCACCGGTTTTAGAGCCATCGACCGTCCATTCAAATAACCAGGGAAAGGCGGGCATATTGGATTCGGGCACCACCGAACGCGGATCGTAAAGGTGCGCTTTCTGCCACTCGTCACTGTAACGCTCACCGACCCGGGCGAGGTCGGGCCCGGTGCGCTTCGAACCCCAGAGAAAGGGGTGCTCATAAACATCCTCACCGGCCCGGGAGTAGGGACCGTAACGCTCCACTTCAGCGCGGAGCGGCCGCACCATCTGGGTGTGGCATACAGTGCACCCCTCGCGGATATAAATATCTCGGCCTTCGAGCTCTAAAGCGCTATAAGGTTCTAAGCCTTCAATAGGCTCAGTAACACTGCTTTGCCAGAACAAGGGTACAATTTCGACCAAGCCGCCGAAGCTGATGGCTATCAACACCAGTGCGATCATCAAGCCGACGTTTTTTTCAACCGTTTCGTGTTCCATTATATCCGTCCTAACCGTTAAGCGGGCTGAGCGGCGGTGTCAGCCGCACTGGTTTTCTGTTCGCTCCGGATGGTCATCCAGACGTTGTAGGCCATCAGGAACATGCCAGACAGGAACACAATACCGCCAACCATGCGGACCACGTAGCCGGGCCAACTGACCTCAACGCCCTGTACAAAGCTGTACATCAGGGTGCCATCGGTATTGACCGCACGCCACATCAGACCCTGGGCAATGCCGTTGACCCACATGGCGGCGATGTACAGCACCGTACCAATCGTCGCCAGCCAGAAGTGGGCGTTGATCAGGGCGATGCTGTACATTTTTGTCTGACCGTAGAGACGCGGAAAGGTGTGATAAAGAGCGCCGATGGTAATCATCGCTACCCAGCCGAGCGCACCGGAATGTACGTGGCCAATGGTCCAGTCAGTGTTGTGAGACAGGGCGTTTACCGTCTTGATGGCCATCATCGGACCTTCAAAGGTGGCCATGCCGTAAAACGACAGGGACACCACCAGGAACCGCAGAATCGGGTCGGTGCGCAGTTTGTGCCAGGCACCACTCATGGTCATCATGCCGTTGATCATGCCGCCCCAGCTTGGCGCCAGCAGAATCAGTGACATGACCATGCCGAGGTTTTGGGCCCAGTCTGGCAGAGACGAATAATGCAGATGGTGGCCACCGGCCCACATGTAAACCGAGATCAGCGCCCAGAAGTGCACGATCGACAGCCGGTACGAGTAAATTGGACGTTCAGCCTGCTTGGGCACGTAGTAATACATCATGCCCAGGAAGCCGGCCGTCAGGAAAAAGCCGACCGCATTGTGGCCATACCACCATTGCACCATGGCGTCCATGGTGCCGGCGTAGGCTGAGTAGGACTTGAACAACGAGGCCGGTGAGGCGGCGCTGTTAGCAATGTGCAAGACTGCAACGGTGATAATAAATGCAAGGTAGAACCAGTTGCCGACATAGATGTGTGGCATTTTGCGACGACTGATGGTGCCTACGAAGACGGCGAGGTACGACAACCAGACCAGTGCGATCAGAATGTCGATAGGCCATTCCAGCTCAGCATACTCTTTGCTGGAAGTCAGACCCATTGGCAAGGTAACGATGGCAGAAACAATGACCGCCTGCCAACCCCAGAAGGTAAACTTAACCAATCCTTCGAAAGCCAGCCGTGCCTGTGTGGTGCGTTGCACCACATAATAGGAGGTGGCGAACAACGCGGACCCGCCGAAGGCGAAAATCACCGCGTTGGTGTGCAGAGGGCGCAAACGGCCAAAATGAAAGTAGGGGCCGAAGTTCAATTCTGGGAATGCCATCTGGGCGGCGATGATCACGCCAACCAGCATACCGACAATCCCCCAGACAACAGTCATGATGGAGAATTGACGCACAACGGTGTAATTGTACGTCGTCTGCTCCTCAGGCACGGTAGTAGAGTTGCTCATGGATCAGCTTCCGATAGGGTTTGTGTAAGGGTTCAAAGAAGTAGGCGGCTAAAGTATGCTGTGTCGATATGCCATTTGCAAATGACACAGACCAAAAACTATGTCATAGGTATTTTATTGTCGATTTAATGCGATTATTTCCGGAGAGTGTAGAACAGCCTGCCAGCCTTGCACGAATCATCTACAGTTAACCGGGTGACACGCGAGGAGGCAGGAGGCATCAGACAGCGCTGCGTTTGAGTCTGATCTGGTCGGTGGTTTCCCCCCGTTGCAACAACGACTGAGCCCGCGCTTCGAGCGACAGACCGTGACGAAAGTTCTTCAGACGGATTGAGCTGTTACTGGTGCAGTACCCCTTGTGGGTGATCAGGGAATCGTTTCCCTGGGTACTGATCAGCAAGGCTTCAGACAAGCGGTCTTTAATGCGCACCGCTACGGGCTGCAGATTGCCGGTCAGATATTCAAGACCGCAGAGGCGTCCCCGGCTGTCGCGGTGCATCCAGCGAATGATACCGAGCCTGCCCTCACTCTGAGGGTCGTCGTCAGGATCCCGGTGCATCAGTACATCGCCGACATTTAACGACACCGTATCGTCGCGCAAGCGAATGCAGGCGCCCTGTTTGCTGGAATTTAGAGTGGTTACTCTGGCCAGTTGCTCTTCCCGGGTGCCGTTAACCCGCAAGTACTGATGCACCGAATGCAGGCCAATAGCGGCCTGGGTTTGCTGTTCAAGCAAGTCCCGTTCGAAACGGCGTGAGCCTACCTGCTTCCAGGCGGAAATGGCTTTCTTCAGCGTCATGAACAGGTCAATGCTGTCAATGTCGGCCGGCAGCCCCAGTTTCTCAGGCGACATACCCTGGCGCTGGTTTTTCATATGCTGGCGTGCCTGTTCGATAACCGGCAAGGGGTTCAGTACCAGAATGGACTCGTCGTTCCCGGCTCCCTGGATTTGCCGGGCGGTTTGTATGCCCCGGTTGGCTTCGGTATCGATGTAGAAGTAGCGTGTATTGAAGTCTCGCCGCTCCTGATGACTGAGCCGGGCGCGGAAAGCCCAGTGGCCTAGGTAAACATCCAGAATCATGCGTTCGGTATGGCTGAGGTGTTCCGTCTGGCTGGCTGACAACAGCAGCGCATGCTTGTAGCGTGTTTCTATATCGCCCCGGTCGGGTGCCAGTGCCTGAAAATCAGTCAGTCTTCGCTGGCTGGCGAATTGAAACAGCCGGTGCATTTCCCCCCAGAGCGCGCCGGGCTGGCTGCGGTACTGGGATGAAAAATCATTCAGATGGATCGACAGGGCCGATATGGCCCAATAGACAAAGCGGGCCCACTCTTCTTTGGAGCGTGGCGTACAGTCACGCAGCAACAGCTTGGTCGCATACGACAGTTCGCGGTTGCATTCCGACAGCAGCGTTATTGACAGCCCCCGGTCGGCCATGACCGGCGCTTGTTGCATATAGATGAGGTAATGCTGAATCAGGTTCTCGGTCAGTTCCTGGCGTATTTCACCCTGAAGCGGGACCCGGTTCAGGTTGTGCAGATAAGAAGCAATTTTTTCCAGACGGGCGCCAACGTGCTCAGCTTCCATGACCTGGTTAACCAGAACATCACGGTACAGTGCCAGAGTATCCTGGCTAAGGTGCAATGCCTGATTTGGCAGCGTAAGGTGCAAGGCCGCGAAACTCATTTACACTCTCCCTCTGGTCGGTTGGTACCCGTTGGACTCTATCTCCCAGACTGACCATAGTCGGTGCAGCGAATGATCAATGTTCCAATTCGCATTCCCGGGCGTCATTCTGTCAGAAATGTGATACAGATCACATTTTTAGCGCTGTTCGTCGGTGTTGTTCGCGGTTATCGGGGCTTGCGGGTGAATGTGCTGTTGAACAGAAGACAGATTGTTGCCTGACCCGATAGACTTCGCCCGGACTGTGGGACTGTTATTGAATTGGCACTGGGGTGCATTGCTATGTTGTGTATGAAAGCCTGGGTATACGGCAAGGTTCAGGGCGTTGGCTACCGGATGTTTTGCCGGCGCCAGGCACGGGATCTGGGTATTCAGGGCTATGCCATTAATCTGGATGATGGCCGCGTGGAGGTCATGATGATGGGAGACGAGCCGCAGCTGGCCGCCATGCTGGACGCGCTGCATGAAGGGCCGCGCTTCTCTCAGGTATTGGGTGTCGATGTAGAGCGGGTAGACCCGGGCGATCCGCCTCCTGAGGGGTTTATGCTCGGTTAACCGGCGTTAAAGCGCCAGCGTTCGTGCCAGTAACGCAAGACTCTCTCCGGGTACCAGGTCTGGCCACGACTGCCATTGTAGCGCGCCAGGGCGCGAATCAGGCTGCCATCTTCAATTTCAAGATAGTGCGCGAGAATGGTACAGCCGTAGCGAAGGTTGGTGTCCAGATCAAAGAGGTTGTCATCTTCCCGACCGATCTCCCGGGTCCAGAAGGGCATAATCTGCATCATGCCGCGGGCGCCGGCCGATGAGATGGCGTACTGATCAAAATTACTTTCCACCTGTATCAGTGCCAGCACAAGGCCGGGGTCCAGCCCGGCCGCCGTTGCCTCACGATGGATGCGGCTGAGCAGGTCAATGCGTTCATCCGCCGGTTTGACCCAGCGACCCAACGGCGTCGACATGCTGGCCAGCCAGACCTGGCCGACATAGCGATCCTCGAACGAGCCGTCCTGCGCCAGGGCTGTTTCCAGGGAAGCCAGGAGTTGCGGGTCAGGGCTTTCCTCCGCTTGCACAGGTGCCAGCCACAGCAGGCATGCAAGGGTGAACATTATTGGTCGTATCACGGTAAATCCTGGCTCGAGGGTGGCTGCACACTGGCGGAGTTTAGCCGAAAAGCACGGCGCTTTGCCAAACCAGTGCCACCCAACCGGCTCCGAACTCCGAAACTTGGGTAAAATAAGGCGAGCTGTCCAGCCGGAATGTTTGCCGCTTAATTCAACGCGTGCCCGTGGTAGTCTATCCCGTGCGCAATCGGTATAATGCCGCCCTTTTCGAATTTGAACCGCCAGATCAGGATATCTTATGCGAAGCCAATACTGTGGGGAGCTGGACAGCGCCTCAATCGACCAAACCGTTACCATCAGCGGCTGGGTGCACCGTCGTCGCGATCACGGCGGCGTGATTTTTCTGGATGTGCGTGATCGCGCGGGCATTCTGCAGGTCGTATTCGATCCTGACCTCGAAGCCAGCTTCAACACCGCCGACCGGGTGCGCAGTGAATACGTCATTGAAGTGACCGGTCTGGTACGGGCGCGCCCTGAAGGCACCATCAACAAGAACATGGCCACCGGCGAAATTGAGTTGCTGGGCCGTGAGATTACCGTATTGAATGTCGCCAAGACGCCGCCGTTCCCGCTCGACGAATATTCGGATGTGGGCGAAGACGTTCGTCTGCGCTACCGCTTTATGGATTTGCGCCGGCCAGAGATGCAGCAGAAGCTGATTCTGCGCAGCAAAATCACCTCCAGCATCCGCCGGCACCTGGAAGACCAGGGCTTTCTGGACATTGAAACGCCGATTCTGACGCGGGCGACGCCCGAAGGCGCGCGCGACTACCTGGTGCCAAGCCGCACACACCCGGGTGAATTCTTTGCGTTGCCGCAATCCCCGCAGCTGTTCAAGCAACTGCTGATGATTTCCGGCTTTGATCGCTATTATCAGATCGCCAAGTGCTTTCGTGACGAAGACCTGCGGGCCGATCGTCAGCCCGAATTCACCCAGATCGATATGGAGCTGGCGTTTGCAGATGAGCAAACCATCATGGGCATCACCGAGAACATGATTCGGGGCTTGTTCAGCGATGTACTCAAGATCGATCTTGGCGATTTTCCGCGCATGCCCTACGCCGAAGCCATGGAGCGTTATGGCAGCGATAAGCCCGACCTGCGAATCCCGCTGGAACTGGTAACGGTCAGCGATCTGATGAGCGAGGTTGATTTCAAGGTGTTCTCTGGCCCGGCCAAAGACCCAAAAGGGCGGGTTGCTGCCTTGAAGGTAACCGGGGGCGCTGAGCTGACGCGCAAACAAATCGACGATTACACCAAGTTTGTCAGTATATACGGTGCTCGTGGCCTGGCCTGGATCAAGGTCAACGACGTGACTCTGTTGCCAGACGGCCTGCAGTCGCCCATCGTCAAATTCATTCCCGAGCCGATCCTGAAAGAGCTGATGAGTCGTCTTGATGCGCAAAACGGTGACATCATTTTCTTTGGCGCCGACAAGGCTGGTGTGGTGAACGATGCGCTGGGCGCGTTGCGTTGCAAGCTGGGTGAAGACCTGAACCTGTTTACGTCGGATTGGGCCCCTCTGTGGGTCGTTGACTTCCCAATGTTTGAAGTGACCGGCGAAGGCCGCCTGGCAGCGTTGCATCACCCGTTTACATCACCCTCCTGCTCAGATGAAGAGCTGAAAGCCAACCCGGCAGAGGCGCTGTCTCGTGCCTACGACATGGTGCTCAACGGTACTGAGCTCGGTGGCGGTTCCATTCGTATTCACGACGAAGCCATGCAGCATGTGGTGTTCGATGTGCTTGGCATCAGCCCTGAGGAGCAGGAAGAGAAGTTCGGCTTCCTGTTGTCAGCCCTGCGCTTTGGTGCGCCTCCGCACGGTGGTCTGGCGTTTGGTCTGGACCGGCTGGTAATGCTGATGACCGGTGCTGAATCGATTCGTGAAGTCATCGCTTTTCCGAAAACCCAGACGGCCGCTTGTTTGCTGACCCGGGCTCCTGGCGAAGTGAGCAACGAGCAACTTAAAGAACTGAACATTCGTGTGCGCAAACCGGTTGCCGAGTCCTGAGGGGCGAGGCACCGGTGGCTGAAATGACGAGGTAACTTATGGCAGGTCATAGTAAGTGGGCCAACATTAAGCACCGCAAAGCGGCCCAGGATGCCAAGCGTGGCAAGATTTTCACCAAATTGATTCGTGAACTCGTCGTTGCGGCTCGCAACGGCGGTCCGGCGCCGGAGGATAATCCGGCGCTGCGCAGCGTGATGGATAAAGCGCTGACCGCTAACATGAAGCGCGACACGATCGATAAGGCCATTGCCCGTGGCGTGGGCGCCGGTGAGGGCGACGACTACGAGCCCATGACCTATGAAGGGTACGGTGCTGGCGGCGTGGCGATCTATGTTAAATGCCTGTCCGACAACCGTAACCGCACGGTCTCTGAAGTCCGCCACGCCTTTACCAAGTGCGGTGGCAATCTCGGTACCGATGGCTCAGTAGCCTATTTGTTTAGCAACGCCGGTCAGCTGTTTATCGAGACGGGCAGTGAAGAAGCCGTGCTTGAAGCGGCGCTCGAGGCTGGTGCTGAGGACGTCATCAATCACGAAGACGGCAGTTTCGAGGTGCGTACCAGCGCCGAAGAATTTCTGACCGTCAAAGAAGCGCTCATCGAAGCCGGTTATGACGTGGAAGGGGAGGTCACCATGATCCCCAGCACTGAAACCGAGCTCGACCCTGATACCGCCGAGAAAGTGCAACGCCTGATCGACATGCTGGAAGATCTGGATGATGTTCAGGCTGTGTATTCCAACGCGGCTTTTCCTGAATCAGCGGAAGCTTGAACCTCTTGCCGATGGGCCCGGGAGCCAGTCTGTGAGTCTGATCATCGGCATTGATCCGGGGTCGCGCAAAACCGGCTTTGGCATCATCAGCCAGGTCGGTTCGCGGCAAGAGTACGTAACCTCCGGGGTGATTCGCCTGGAGTCTTTCCCCACCTTTCCCGAACGGCTCGATAACCTTTATACCTGTCTGATGGAGGTTATCGGGCAGTGGTCGCCACAGGAAGCCGCCATAGAACAGGTGTTTATGGGGCGCAGTGCCAGTTCGGCATTGAAACTGGGGCAGGCCCGGGGTGTTGCCATGCTCGCGGCCACACAATCGAAGTTGCCTGTCAGTGAATATGCGGCACGCAAGATCAAGCAAGCGGTGGTGGGAAAGGGCGGTGCCGACAAGGTGCAGGTGCAGCATATGGTTCAGTTTCTGCTCAAGTTGCCGGGGCTGCCACAGGAAGATGCCGCTGATGCACTGGCTGTGGCTTTGTGTCACGCCAACACACAGGCCGGGTTGATTCGTGTGGCTGGCAGTCGTCACTCGCGCCGGGGGCGCTGGCTCGAATGACCGTGCTCTATGCCATCGAATTATTTGGTGTCGCTGTTTTCGCCATGGCCGGGGCGCTGGAAGCTGCGCGCAACCGTCTCGACCTGTTTGGCGTGTTGGTGTTGGCGTTTGTATCGGCGCTCGGCGGAGGAACGCTCAGAGACCTGCTGTTGAATGTCTCTCCGCTGGCCTGGATCGGTGATGTTAATCTGGCCTATACCGCGTTCGGTGGCGGGCTGCTGATGTTTTTTCTGGCACGCTATTTTGCCGTTCCGTTCAAGGTGTTGCTTTATGCTGATGCCATTGGCCTGGCGGCGTTCACGGTCTCCGGCACCCAGGCGGCACTGGCGCTCGAACTGCCCGGGCTTATCGTGGTGATGATGGGCATGGCGTCCGGCATTTTCGGAGGCATTCTGCGCGATATCATGGCTAACGAAGTGCCGCTGATTTTCCGGCGCGACATCTACGCCACCGCCAGTTTTTGCGGGGCCGTTCTGGTCTGGTTGGGCCACCAGGTCTGGCCCGGCTCGCCCTGGATATGGGTGGCCGGGTTTGCCCTGGTGCTGGCCGTACGGGCTGCCGCCATTCACTGGCGATTGTCGTTACCCGGCTTTCTCAGTACCGTAGCGTATCGAAAAGACAACCACCCGAGGGATTTATGATAGGGCGACTGCAAGGTGTATTGCTCGAAAACCGCGCGCCGGATTTGCTGGTCGACGTGCACGGCGTCGGCTATGACGTACAGGCGCCGCTGTCGACCGCCTTCAAACTCCCACCAGTTGGGCAGACCGTGGTGTTGCATACTCACCTGGCGGTGCGGGAAGACGCGCACCTGTTGTTCGGGTTTGGTAGCCAGAAAGAGCGCAGCCTGTTTCGTGCGCTGATCAAAACCAGCGGTGTCGGCCCCAAGCTGGCGCTTGCCATTCTGAGCGGGATGGAGCCGGATCGCTTCGTTCAGTGCATTCATGATGATGATCCAAGCACGTTGGTGAAGATCCCGGGGGTTGGCAAAAAAACCGCAGAGCGACTGATTGTCGAAATGCGCGATCGCATCAACGACCTTGGGGGGGCCGAACGTTTGTTGGCCATGCCGGTTGTGGGTGAGCCTGAATCCGGTGAGCCACGACCCGAGGAAGATGCCGAAAGCGCCCTGGTCGCCCTGGGCTACAAGCCGGTGCAGGCCGCCAAAGCCATTGCTCGGGTGACCGAACCCGGAATGGACTCGCAAAGCCTGATTCGCGCCGCTCTGAAACACATGATGTAACGGGTCTCACCCCCAAACCGGACACCCGACCATGATTGAAACCGATCGATTTATAGCGCCAGAACCCCAGAGCCCGCGCGAAGAGCAATATGACCGCGCTATACGGCCTACCAGCCTGGCGGAATACATTGGCCAGGCGGTGGTGCGTGAGAAGATGGACATCTTCATCAGTGCTGCCCGCATGCGTCAGGAGCCACTGGATCACACCCTGGTGTTTGGCCCGCCGGGTTTGGGTAAAACCACGCTGGCCAATATCATCGCCCATGAAATGGGGGTGAGCATCAAGACGACCTCAGGCCCTGTGCTGGAAAAAGCGGGTGATCTGGCGGCGATGCTGACCAACCTGGAATCTGGCGACATACTGTTCATCGATGAAATTCATCGCCTGGCACCGCACATCGAAGAAGTGCTGTATCCGGCCATGGAGGACTACCAGCTCGACATCATGATCGGTGAGGGCCCGGCGGCACGCAGCATCAAACTCGATCTGCCGCCCTTTACCCTGGTTGGCGCCACCACCCGGGCGGGGCTGCTGACCTCGCCGTTGCGCGATCGCTTTGGGATTGTCGAACGGCTGGAGTTCTACAGTGTTTCTGAACTGACCCAGATTATCGAGCGTTCAGCGGGCAAGCTGGGTGTCACCATCAACCCAGAGGGTGCCACCGAGATTGCACGTCGTTCGAGGGGTACGCCCCGTATCGCCAACCGCTTGTTGCGCCGGGTTCGTGATTACGCCGAGGTCAAGCACAGCGGCTCGGTCGACCATGAGATTGCTGATCTGGCGTTGGACATGCTCAATGTCGACAAAGCCGGCTTCGATCATCTGGACCGGCGACTGCTGCTCATGCTGATCGAGAAGTTTGCCGGCGGGCCGGTGGGGGTGGAGAGCCTCGCTGCTGCGCTCAGCGAAGAACGCGATACCATCGAAGACGTCGTCGAGCCCTATTTGATTCAGCAGGGGTATCTGATTCGCACTCCCCGAGGCCGGATGGTGACCGATTTGGCTTACCTGCATTTTGACCTGGAACGCTCCGGTTAACGGCCTTGCAAACCCGTTCCCGGGCCTGTGCAAAGGGATCGAAAAGCCCAAAGGCCGTTTCGGACACTGCTAGTATTTGGCCTGAAAACTCTTTAGCCTAGCGCCCATCGTTTTCAAGAGGAATTGGGTGTGGGCAGTCAATTGTCAATCTGGGAATTGGTCAGCGAAGCCTCGCTGTTAGTGCAGTTGGTCATGTTGACATTGCTGGCAGCGTCCGTCGCGACCTGGATCTTTATTTTCGAGCGGCGCAAGGTTCTGCGCGCCGCCTATCGCCGCTTCGCCGGCTTTGAAGAACGGTTCTGGTCCGGCATGGATCTGGCGCAATTGTACCGTCAGGTGAATGCCAATCCGGATCCGCAGAATGGCGGCGAGCATATCTTTCGGGTCGGTTTCAAAGAGTTTAACCGGCTGCGCCAGCAAAACATGACCGATGCCGACGCCATTATGGCCGGCTGTCAGCGAGCCATGCGCGTAGCTTGCAGCAAGGAAATGGAAAAGCTGGACCATCACTTGCCGTTTCTGGCGACGGTTGGTTCGACCAGCCCTTATATCGGCCTCTTCGGCACGGTCTGGGGCATCATGAACTCCTTCCGCGGGCTGGCCTCTGTACCCCAGGTTACGCTGGCCACGGTCGCACCTGGCATTTCCGAAGCGCTGATTGCGACGGCCATGGGCCTGTTCGCGGCCATTCCTGCCGTTATCGCCTACAACCGCTTCTCGGCTCAGGCTGACAAACTGGTAGGCAACTACGAGACCTTCGCTGAAGAATTCTCGGCCATTCTGCACCGCCAGGCGCATTTGCTGGGTAACCAGCCAGCCCGGCAGCGAGAAGTGCCGGCATGATTTCCGTTCGCCGTGGCCGTAAGCCGATGTCAGACATTAACGTCGTGCCCTACATCGACGTCATGCTGGTGTTGCTGATCATCTTCATGGTAACCGCACCAATGATGATGCAGGGTGTTGAGGTTGATGTTCCCCAGGTAGTGTCCGGTCCTCTGGACCGTGATGATGAACAGGAATACCTGATTGTCGCCGTGGATGAGCAAGGGCAGATATTCATTGAGCGCGGTGAAGAGCCTCCCGAATTGGTTCAGGTGGGTGCTGTGGGCGAGTACGCCTTGCGAGTATTGCAACAACAGCCCAGCCTGGAGGTCTATATCCGGGGCGATAATCGCGTCTCATACGGTTCCGTCATGCAGGTGATGGCGGCCTTGCAGCAGGCTGGCATCAGCTCGGTCGGGCTGATCACCGAGGCACCGGATGAAAGCTGAGTTCGATCAGTGGAAATCCCTGGCAGGGCCTGTCAGTTCGGCTCTGGTATTGCACGCGGTGATTGGTTTCGTGTTGCTGGTGGGGTTCAGTTTCACCACACCAACGCCCGACAGCTTTGAATTGCCTCCCGCCATGCAGGCGAGCTTGCGGGTTGAACCGCGACAGCAGGCAGCACCTCAGCCAAAACCTGAACCAGCGCCTCGGCCCGAACCGGAGCCTGAACCGGCCCCCGAGCCAGAGCCTCAACCGGAACCAGAGCCTGCGCCTGAGCCACAACCAGAGCCAGCTCCAGAACCTGAACCTGAACCTGCTCCCGAACCGGAACCACAACCAGAGCTAGTTCCGGAACCTGAGCCGAAACCAGAACCAGCTCCCGAGCCGGAGCCTCAACCTGAACTGGCCCCCGAGCCAGAGCCGCAACCAGCGCCACAGCCAGAACCGGCTACGCCCGAGGATGCGTTCAGTGACTTATTGGCCGGACTGGATGAAGAAGATGCGGTTATAGAGCAACAACAGGAGCAGGCCGAACAACGCCGCGCTACCGAGGCGCGGGTCGCCTCAGTGACTGAGGATTATAAAGGCCGTATTGGCCAGCAAGTTCAAAGAGCCTGGTCACGGCCTATGGAAATAAGAGTGATGGATCTGCGCGACCGGGAAACCGTTGTGCGGATTAATCTGTTGCCAACCGGGGAAATGCAGGGTGAACCTGTTATCGTATCCAGCAGTGGCATTCCCAGTCTGGATCAGTCGGCTCTCAGAGCTCTGCAGAGGATACGGCGCTTTGAAGTTCCCGATGACATGCAGGCGTTTAACCAGAATTTTCGCAGTTTTACCATTACGTTCAAACCAGAGGATCTGATGTAGTGAGAATAAAAGATTCAGTGATTGTCAGCCTGGTCGCCCTGATATCGGTGTTTTGCTCGGGCCTGATTCAGGCGGAAGACCTCGATATTGTTGTCACCCGGGGTTACGACACCAAAACCAAAATCGCCATTGTGCCTTTCTACTGGGAAGGTGGCTCGGCGCTGCCTGAAGACGTGCACAGCATCATCGACCAGAACCTGACCCGCACCGGGCGGTTCGAAGCGCTACCACCGCGTAATATGCTGACGCAGCCGACTTCTGAAGAGGCGGTCTTCTATCGTGACTGGCGGCTGCTGAACCAGGAGTATCTGGTGATCGGCTCGATTGAGCCTGCGGGCAATGAGCGGGTTAAGGTCAATTTTGCGCTGTATGACGTTGTAGAAGGCCAGCGGGTCGTTGCTGGCAACCAGACCGTTGGGGTGTTCCAGCTTCGAGATCTGGCTCACTCGATCTCCGATCTGATTCACGAGCGTATTACGGGTGTGAAGGGTATTTTCTCGACCAAAATCGCCTTCGTAACGCGTCGGCCGACGACCGACAACAACTTTGAGTACCGGCTGCAAGTGGCCGATGCAGATGGTCAGCGCGCGCGTACGGTCTATCGCTCCAACGAGCCGATAATCTCCCCGACCTGGTCGCACAGCGGCCGGCGAATTGCCTTCGCCAATAAAGTGGGTGATCGCTGGAAAGTCTTTGTGCAGGAATTGTCGACCGGGCGGTCAAATTCGATCAATGGACCGCGTGGTTATACATCGGCACCGTCATTCTCTCCCGACGGGCGTTACCTGGCCTATGTATCCAGTACGGCGGGTAACCCGGAGCTTTATCTCTACGATTTTTCCAGTGGAGACAGCACCCGGCTGACGCAAAACAACTACATTGATACGGAGCCGAGCTTCTCTCCAGACTCAAAATCACTCGTATACACCTCAGAAAGGGGCGGGAGTCCACAAATTTATCAAATGGACCTTGCCAGTAAGCGTGCGCAGCGCTTAACCTTTGAAGGAAGCCAGAACCTGAAGGCTCAGTACAGCAGTGACGGGGAGTATCTGGTGTTTGTGCACCAGCTTAACGGGCGTTTCCACGTCGCTGCGATGGACCTGGCAAGCCGGGAAATTCGAATACTGACGGAGACGAACCTGGACGAATCGCCCAGCATTGCTCCCAACGGCACAATGCTGGTCTATGCTACTAAGTCCAGGGGTCAGGGTGTATTGGCTTGGGTATCACTGGATGGCCAGGTCACCAGTGAAATGCCCTCGATTCATGGGGATGTGATTGAACCATCATGGTCTCCTTACCTGAACTAGTGACACTTTTAACGGTGTACTTGAACTAGGTGATCAAGCAAGGCAAGATGCAGATAAGGCCTCGTGCTGAGCTGAGCACCTGATAATAATGATCGACAACAGATGGGAAAAGGAAAATGGCTAAAACCAAACTGATTCATGTTGCTGCTATCACGTTTGCGGTATTCCTGGCAGGTTGTGCGTCCAACGACGTAGAAGAAACCAGTGGTGCTGAAACAACTGAAACTGGCACAGAAATGGAAGACGAAGGTCTGGGCGACCTGACCCTCGAAGTTGAACAGCAAGAGCCTGTTCAAATGGACACCTCTGCCGATGACGAAATGGCAGATGCCGTGACCAGTGAGTTCATGGACCTGTTGGACCAGACCCTGATCTATTTTGATTTTGACGAGTCTGCTATCCGTTCAGAGTTCCGCACTGTGCTGAACGCCCATGCGATGAACCTGGCTGCAAACCCGAACATGAGCGTTGTACTGGAAGGTCACGCTGATGAGCGCGGTACTCGCGAGTACAACCTGGCACTGGGTGAGCGTCGTGCAAAAGCCGTTGCTGATTACCTGATGCTGCGCGGTGTGGCTTCTAGCCAGATCGATACCGTAAGCTACGGTGAAGAAATGCCGCTGGCACTGGGTAGCACCGAAAGCGACTACGCAGAAAACCGTCGTGTAGAGATTGTCTATCCGTAATCGAGACACCATGTTTAAAAAAATGGTAATAACAAGTGCTGCCGTGATCGGCAGCACTTTTGGTTTTGTTGTACCGGTCATGGCTGAACCCGTTGTTATTCAGTCGCAGCCCGACCACGTAGCCAACTCGTCTTCGCGAGGCATTTCCTCGTCACCCGGTCCCGATCCTGCCTTTGTTGAAAACCTGATGTTTCAGGTGCGTGACCTTGAACAACAAGTGGCTGAACAGCGTGGCTTGGTCGAAGAGTTGAACTACCAGATTCAGATACTTCAGCAAGAGCAGAAAGAGCGCTATGTCGACCTAGATCAGCGTCTGTTGAACATGCAACAGCAGCTGGACATGCAAGCCGTGGCCCCTGCTGAGCGTGAAGTGTCACCCTCCCTCAGTGAAAGCGCCGTCAGCGATGAAGATATCCTTGCGGAATACAACGCCGCCAGGGACCTTATTCGTAACCGGGATTTCCCGGGCGCCATTACAGCGCTGGCTGACTTTGCCCAGGCACACCCGAACCATGAACTGACGCCCAATGCCTGGTACTGGCTTGGCGAGGTGCATCTGGTCAGTCGGGAAGTTACGCAGGCTCAGGCTGCATTCGAAACCGTTGTCGATGACTTCGGAGGGCACGCCAAGGTGCCGGATTCCCTCTACAAGTTGGGTGTTATTGCGCAGCAACAAGAGCGGGGGTCACAGGCGACAGAGTTATTCAATCGGGTGATCAGCGAGTACCCGGGCAGCCAGAGTGCCAAGCTGGCACAGGCCAGGCTTGATAGTAACTGAGAGCTCTTAAGCCCACAGGCGAGTCCAGGCGGGTTGTCGCGATTTTTTATTACCCCTTACTCAATCACAGCGGGTCGACGATGGTCGGCTGGCGGGTGATCAAGCCCCGAAAGCCCGAGCCAGGGCAGTGATGAACAGGATGCATGAACATTGAACAAAAAGGCCGTAGTACTGCTATCGGGCGGGCTTGACTCGACCACTGTTCTGGCCAAGGCAATTGCCGATGGTTATGACACCTATGCACTGAGTTTCGATTATGGCCAGCGCCACGATGTGGAATTGGAAGCGGCCCGGCGCATTGCGACCGCTATGGGCGTGAAAGCGCACAAGGTGATCCCCATGGAGCTGCGTTCACTGGGTGGCTCGGCCTTGACGGACGACAGTATCGACGTACCCACGACCGAGACCGATGGCATTCCAGCGACCTATGTCCCCGCCAGAAACACGGTTTTTTTGTCCATTGCGCTGGGCTGGGCTGAAGTGCTGGAGGCACAGACCCTGTTTATCGGGGTCAGTGCGGTTGATTATTCAGGCTATCCGGATTGCCGCCCGGAGTTTATTTCCGCCTTTGAGCGCCTGGCTAATCTGGCCACCCGAATGGGGGTGGAGGGGCAGGTGATTACGGTGCAGGCCCCCTTGTTGAATCTTACCAAGGCCGCGACGGTTAACCTGGGGCTTTCGCTCGGGGTCGACTACAGCATGACGGTCAGCTGTTATCAGGCGAATGTTGCGGGCGAGGCCTGTGGTCTGTGCGACAGTTGTCGGTTGCGGAAAATCGGTTTCGAGCAGGCTGGCGTGGCCGATCCGACCCGTTACGTGGCGGCACAGTGAATTCAAAGTCTTTGTAGATCAAAGGCTTGGAGAAAAAAAGTCGGTCGCCGGGGTTGCGCCGACTCGAAAAATACATATTATATGCGCCTCCTTAGGGTCGTTAGCTCAGTTGGTAGAGCAGTTGGCTTTTAACCAATTGGTCGCAGGTTCGAATCCTGCACGACCCACCACTTTCTCATTGGACCGGTTTGTTCGGGGGAGTAAGGCAGACAAGTCAGCAAGTTGAAGCTAAGTTGTTGTTTTAATTTGTTTTTTTTGTAGGTCATAGGTAAAATAGTCCAACCAGTTGAGGGTCGTTAGCTCAGTTGGTAGAGCAGTTGGCTTTTAACCAATTGGTCGCAGGTTCGAATCCTGCACGACCCACCAAATACCGAAAAAGGAGAGCCCAGGCTCTCCTTTTTTTATACCTGAATGTTCTCCCGCCCGGCCGTTGAAGCCGGGTGCAGGCCAGTGAGGGGCAGGTTGGGGTGAGGTGAGGCATTGTTGTTTGTGCCTGCCACCCCCACATTGCCCGGGCAGGCAAGTATCGTCCTTCGCGATGGTGCAGTTTGTCGTTACACTGTATCCACTATGACTGAGTGACCGGGTAGCCATGACTGATGCTGTTGAATTGTCTGAACTGACAATCAATTTCGAAATACCAGTGACCGAGCAGGCCAGTAGTCTGACGCCGGATCAGGTGAAGACGCTGAGCACTGAGATCGAAGCGCTGCTGCGCGAGCAGAATGCCGTTCTGGTTGCGCACTATTACACTGACCCGCTGATCCAGGCGCTGGCTGAGTCGAGTGGGGGCTTTATTGGTGATTCACTGGAAATGGCGCGCTACGGGCGCGATGTGGATGCCGAGACCGTGGTGGTGGCCGGGGTTCGGTTTATGGGCGAAACCGCCAAAATCCTGAGCCCCGACAAACGGGTGCTGATGCCGACACTGGAGGCGACCTGTTCGCTCGACCTGGGTTGCCCGGCCGAAGAGTTCGCCGCGTTTTGTGACCAGCATCCGGACAGGACCGTCGTCGTCTACGCCAATACGTCTGCAGCGGTCAAAGCCCGTGCGGATTGGGTCGTCACCTCCAGCATTGCGCTGGATGTGATTGACCATCTCGACCGGGCCGGTGAGAAGATTCTCTGGGCACCTGACCAGCATTTGGGGCGCTATATTCAACGGGAAACCGGTGCGGATATGTTGCTCTGGAATGGCTCCTGTATTGTTCATGAAGAATTCAGGGCAAAGGGGCTGCAGGATATGAAAGCCATGTACCCTGACGCTGCTGTGCTAGTACACCCGGAATCGCCGGAGTCGGTTGTGGCGCTGGCGGATGTCGTGGGGTCCACCACCCAGCTCATTGCCGCTTCCGAGCGTTTGCCCAATCAGCAGTTCATTGTGGCGACCGATCGCGGCATTTTTTACAAGATGCAGCAGCGCTCCCCTGGTAAAACCTTTATTGAAGCGCCTACGGCGGGTCAGGGCGCCAGCTGCCGCAGTTGCGCCCATTGCCCGTGGATGGCGATGAACGATTTACAGCGGTTACGGCAGGTTTTGGTTCAGGGCGGCGAGGAGATTCACGTTTCCCCCGAACTGATTCGCCAGGCGCGGATCCCGCTCGACCGCATGCTGGCCTTCAAACAGGGTTGATCGAGCCCTCTGCCTGGATGTTAGCTGGGCAACAAAGCCAGCTGGCGTTCGTAGTCAGACACTTTTGCGCGCAAACGTGCCAGCTGACTCGCATCTCCGGGCTGTTCGATGGCGCGCCTTAACAGAGTCAGGGCGCGGGATTCTTCTCCACGATGCCAGTACCAGGCGGCTGTCGCTTCTGCTTCCCGGCTTTGCAGGCATTCGCTACTGAGTCGGTGACGCAGTTCAAAGACATCCAGATACTCTCCGTTGATCCGGTCGAGCGCACCGAGTGCCTCGCGGCAGGCGTTGGCGCTGCCCGAACGCGCCGTTATTTCGGCGCTGAGATACCAGGCCGGGTCAAAATCCGGAAAGAGCGTCAGCAGCAGTGACAGTCGCTCCAGAGTCAGGCTGTCGTCAGCATTCGTTTGAAAACGGATCCAGCCCAGCAGGCTATTCGGGTCCGGATTGTCCAGCAGCTGCTGTGGTAACAGTGGGTCTGACGTTGCCGTCAGGCTTTGCCAGGCCGGGTCGGGTGCAAAGTCGTCATCGGCGGCATAGCGTGCGTTAATGTACCAGCGTAGCGTGTCGTACTGATTGCTCGTCTGTCCCGTGGCTCCGGTAGCGCTGCCTTGCAGTGCCTCCAGTTGGGCAGAGCGGGTGATAGCCCGCGGGTGCGTTTGCCAGTAATCGGATCCCGAACGCCCGCCCAGTGATTGCTGTAGCCGGGCAAAGACAGCAGCGCCTGCCGACGGGTTGTAACCGGCCTCGCGCAGCATATCGGTCGCGTAGCGGTCGGCTTCGCTTTCCATCGACCGGCTGAACGACAGGCTCTGTTGTGCGGCGCCCATTTGCGAGCCAATCAGCGTCGCACCGCCAATCTCAGTGTCCATGCTGGCCAGGGCAACACCGAGCAGGGCGCCGCTGATTGCCAGCCAGGCTTGCTGACGGTTGTTGTCGGACAGCCGGTTAAAGTGCCGGAGGCTCAGATGAGCAATTTCGTGGGCGACCACCGAAGTGAATTCGTCTTCGGTTCGAGCATTTTCCCAGAGCCCGAGATTGAACCCCATGACATTGCCCGGCAAGGCGAAAGCGTTGAAGGCTTTTTGCCGCAGCAGGACCACGCTGACCGGCCCCAGACTCGAGGTTGAGGTTTGTCTTAATCGCTCGGCGCGTTCAGCCAACCAGTATTCAAGCCAAACATCATTGATGACGTTGCCCTGTCGCTGTAATCTGCGCTGCAGATATCCGGCAACAGCGCGCTCCTGTTCCTGGGTCCAACTCAGAGATGAGTCGCCAAATTCAGCACGAGCGGGTAACCCGACGGCCAGGCACAGGCATACCCAGGCAATGAGCTGTTTGAGCCGGGGGAGCCTGTTAAACAGTAGGCATTGCACTGAAAAAGGTGAGTAACGATGGGGCCGGTCATGCCTGGAATGCACGTGAAATCCATACAACGAAGATGTGTTGCCCTATAATACGAGCTCTTTGGAGTCCCGACAGTGAGGCGTTGTAATTGACTTGTAAAAGTACCCCGTCACGGCAATTGGATGCCTGCGGATTGCGATGCCCGTTACCATTGCTGCGCACCAAACAAGCACTTGCTGCTATGAAGTCAGGAGAGATTCTGGAAGTATTGGCGACTGATGCTGGTTCCTGGCGGGATATTCCCGCTTACCTGAGCCGAGCCCCCCACCAGTTACTGGAGCAGGACGATTCCGAAGCAGGCTTGTTTCGGTTCCTGATTCAGCGAGGAGAAGATTGATTTGAAACTGTATCGCGTCGTACAGGGATTCTTTTCACGTTATTTTTCAGATGAAGAAGCGGTTATCTTCTTTATCTTGCTGATGTTGTCGATCTTGCTGGTCTATGGCCTTGGGCAGGTGCTTGCACCGGTATTCACTGCGGTTATTCTGGCTTATTTGCTGTCGCCCTTTGTCGATAGGCTGAATAATCTCAGGATTCCCCACCTGTTGTCGGTTACTGCGGTCTGTCTGGCTTTCTTCGGATTGCTGGTCGTCGCCATGCTGATCATCGTACCGGCGCTGTTGCGGCAGATCACCAGCCTGGTCAGCGAAATGCCGGTCATGATCCGACTGATGCAGGAACAGATTCAGGCGTTGCCGGAGCGCTACCCGGAACTTATTTCCAATGAGCTGGCACAGCAGTGGCTGTTGGGCATCGACTTGCGCGGTATCAGTCAGCAACTGACCGGTTTTCTACCCAGGGTGCTTACCTTTTCATTAAACACCCTGCCCAGTGCGGTTGGCGTCCTGATTTATCTGATCGTCGTGCCGTTGATGGTGTTTTTCATGCTGAAGGACAGGGTAGTGCTCTGGGACAGTTTCAAGGCCACTTTGCCCGCCCGGCGCAGCTTGATGAATCAGATTGCTCTGGAAATGAACCAGCAGATTGCCAATTACATTCGCGGCAAGGTGATCGAAATTCTGATCATCGGCAGCATTTCCTTTGTCACTTTCGAAATGTTTGGCCTGAATTATTCGGCCCTGCTTGCTGTGCTGGTTGGCGTGTCGGTGCTGATTCCCTATATCGGGGCGACCATCGTTACCATACCGGTCTTTGCCATTGGTGCCTTTCAGTTCGGCTTCACCAATGAGCTGTACTACGTCATGATCGCCTATCTGATCATTCAGATTCTGGATGGCAATGTTCTGGTGCCGTTGCTGTTCTCGGAAGCGGTTAACCTGAACCCGGTTTCGATCATTGTTGCTGTCTTGCTGTTCGGAGGCATCTGGGGCTTTTGGGGGGTCTTTTTTGCGATTCCGCTGGCCACCCTGGTAAAAGCCATCTTCAACGCCTGGCCCAAACACCAGGAGGCCAGAGCCGCCGAGGAAGCCAGTGTCGAAGGTGGGGTTGAGCATCAGGATTCAGCGCAGCAGGGGCCTGAACAATAAGCGGCTTAGCCGGTTCGCCGGGGTCTGGCATCCAGTTCATCGAGAATGCGGTGGACATGGTTGCGCGCATCGACGTCGATCCAGGCGCGCGCCAGTATGCCTTGCTCGTCGATTAGAAAGGTACTGCGTACCAGGCCGGTAATGGTGCGCCCCAGTAGCTCTTTTTCCCGCAGCACACCAAAGAGGTTGCACAGCGCTTCGTTGGAATCTGAAATCAGTTCAAACGGCAGGCTTTGCGCCCGCTTGAACGCTTCGTGGCTGTCGAGACTGTCCCGGCTTACCCCGAACAGAAGAATGTTCTGCTGGCGAAAACGATTATAGTTGGCACCGAAGTCCTGGCTCTCAATGGTGCACGCCGGGGTGTTATTTTTCGGATAAAAATACAGCAGTATCCGGTACCCGCGCAGGGCGCGCAGATGAACGTTTTTGTTGCTGGTTGCCGGCACCACAAAATCAGGGACAGGCCGACCTGGTTCGACGGTCATATGGGTACTCCTTGTACGGTTGTTCATGCGAAAGCGAGCCTTCGTATGTCGCATGGGTGTTCAGCCTGGCCGTCAGCGTTGCGTAAGCAGGCACAGCCGGGACACAGCTTTATCAAGTATGGCTCATTTTTTGAACAATACCAGTTGACCGTCCGGTCAGGTGATGGAAAGGGCGCTGGCCGGGCTTGTGTCGGTGCTGGCGCGCCAGTACCATTGCCGGTTTAGACGGTAGCAGTCCCAGCGTCCGGAATGACTCCTGTCAGCCGAGGCGATCGAATTAAGAGCACAGCCGGAGACGTTAGTTTCATGATCACAGGCAGTATTGTCGCCATGGTTACACCGATGCACCCAGATGGTGCTGTCGATTGGACCAGCCTTGAGCAGCTCATCGAGTTTCATATCGACAATGGCACCGCCGCTATTGGCGCCGTTGGCACAACGGGTGAAGCTTCTACGCTCGATATGAAAGAGCACGAGGAAGTGATCCGGTTTGCTGTGGATAAATGCGCCGGTCGTATACCGGTAGTCGCCGGTACCGGCGGCAATTCAACGCGTGAAGCCATGCACCTGACCCGGGCCGCCAAAGCAGCAGGCGCCGACGCGGCTTTGTTGGTAACGCCTTACTACAACAAGCCTACCCAGGAAGGCCTGTATCAGCACTATTGCTACATCGCTGAAAACGTCGATATACCGCAAATTCTGTATAACGTGCCCGGCCGAACGGCCTGCGACATGTTGCCGGAGACGGCGCTGCGTCTGGCCGAAGTCGACAATATTGTCGGTATTAAAGAAGCCACGGGTGATCTCGAACGCGCTCGCTTCCTGATCGATAACGCCCCCGAGGGCTTTGCCATTTACAGTGGTGATGACGCCACGGCCATGGAACTGATGCTGATGGGTGGCCATGGTGATATCTCAGTAACCGCCAATGTCTCTCCCAAAGCCATGTCGAGCCTGTGCGCTGCTGCGATGGGCGGCGACCGGGAGCTGGCGACTCGGCTGAACGATTTGCTGATGCCCTTGCATACCAACCTGTTCGTTGAAGCGAACCCGATTCCGGTGAAATGGGCTCTGAATTTAATGGGTCTGATTCCGGCGGGCATTCGGTTGCCATTAACGCCGTTGTCCGAACCCATGCACGACATCGTCCGCAAGGCGCTGATGGAATCGGGTGTTGTCTGACGTGAGACTTCTTCTGCTTCTACTGAGTGCCACGCTCGCGCTGGCCGCTTGCGGCCAGCGCGAGATCAACATCGACTATAACCCCGAAGCGGAAGCCCCTTCAGACTGGTACCCGATACCGGTCGAAGAGCCTCGCACCGTTACCAATGCTAACCGGGCCGTCGCCCGCCCGCCGGTGACGATCGACGATTCCCTGTTTGAACGCAGTGCCACCACCGATCTGATCATCACTGACAACACTGACAGTTTTGGCAATGTGTCGTTGCAAGTGAATCGCAGCGCCAGCCTGACCTGGGAGTTGCTGGAAGGCGCAGTGGCAGAGCTGGGTTGGCCGGTGGCCGACCGGAATCGCAGTCAGTACCGCCTGGAGCTGGAAGATGCCGATGTCGCCGGGCGCAATCTGTTTGGGCGCATAGGCGCCTTTTTCAGCGGTGAGCGCCAGACGGTTTATCTGATACTGGTTCCCAGAGTCAGTGGTACCGGCATTGCCGCCGAATACCCGGATGATCTGGTGCTGAGTGCGGAGGAGAACCGTCGGCTCATGAACGAGCTTCGAGACGCTCTGCTCGAAGGCCGGGCGTCAACCAGTGGTCAATCTGCTGTTCAGGAGTAACGGTAATGCGGTTTACCTCTCTGGGCAGCGGCAGTAAGGGCAACGCCACGCTGATCCAGGCGGGCGAGACCACGCTGCTGGTAGACTGTGGCTTTGGCCTGAAAGAAGCGGAAGCACGCTTGCAGGCCCGGGGCATCGACCCGGCGCAGTTGACGGCGATCATGGTAACGCACGAACATGGCGATCACCTGCGCGGCGCGCCGATGCTCAGCCGCAAGCATGGAGTGCCGGTGTACACGACACCGGGTACCGCCCGGTCGTTCAAAACGCCTGTTCCCCTGTTCAAACCCATTAATGTGCACCGGCCGTTTCGAATTGGTGATGTTGAGATAGAGCCAGTCACGGTGCCTCACGATGCGCGCGAGCCCGTACAATTCGTTTTCACGTTTCAGCAATACTGCATGGGCGTATTAACGGACCTCGGCAGCATTACCCCCCTGGTTACTCGCAGCTATCAACGTTGCCAGGCATTACTGCTAGAATGCAACCATGACCCGGAGATGCTGGCAAACGGGCCCTATCCGGCCAGTCTGAAGCGTCGCGTTGGGGGTGATTGGGGGCATTTGAGCAACCAGCAAGCGGCGCAGTTGCTATCGAGCATCGAACTGGGAGGCTTGCAGCATTTAATGATTTCGCACATCAGTGAGCATAATAACCACCCTGATCTGGCCATGGCAGCACTGGCCCCCGTGCTGCAAAGCAACAAAGCGTTGCAAGTCCATACCCTGACCCAGGACGAAGGCTGCCCCTGGATCCCATTACAACCCGCCTAACTGACGAGGCCAAGCAATGAAAAAAACGGGTGAGCTCTACGCCGGCAAGGCAAAAACCGTTTATACCACCGACGATCCCTCACTGCTGGTGTTGGCGTTTCGCAACGACACCTCGGCGTTCGACGGTGAAAAAATGGAGCAATTGGAGCGCAAGGGCCAGGTGAACAACCAGTTCAATGCCTTCATCATGAAAGCGCTGGAACAGGCGGGCATTGCGACCCATTTTGTAGACCAGCTCTCAATCAATGAAAGCCTGGTACGCAACCTCGACATGATTCCGGTAGAGTGTGTGGTGCGTAACCGTGCGGCAGGCAGTCTGGTGCGTCGTCTGGGTGTGACTGAGGGTCAGGAGCTGACACCGGCTGTGTTCGAATTCTTCCTTAAGAACGACGCCCTGCACGATCCGATGATCAACGATTCGCACATTGCGACCTTTGGCTGGGCGACGGAAGCTGAAGTTAAGGCCATGAAAACGCTGACACTGCAGGTCAACGAAGTGCTGACGAAATTGTTTGCCGATGGTGGGCTGGTGCTGGTTGACTATAAGCTCGAATTCGGGCGTTTCGAAGGCAAGATCGTACTCGGCGACGAATTTTCACCGGATGGCTGCCGCCTGTGGGATGCCGGTACCGGCGAAAAGATGGATAAAGACCGTTTTCGCCAGAATTTAGGTAATGTTATCGAAAGCTATGAAGAAGTCGGTCGCCGTATTGGCATCGAGTTTCAGTCTTGAATTAGGCTGGGACTTAAGCCTAGGCTCCGTTTTATTCGGTGCCTTGAGTCCGTGCCAGGCACCGGGTGTGCCTATCCGGGGTCGGCGTGAACCCATCCATGGGGCCTAGACCGCAACATCCTTGTTGCGGACTGCCCCGGATAGGCACACCCGGCACCTGGCACTCTATCAGGTGCCAGCGTCAGGTTTTAAAACTCAAGAAGAGTCAATTTTTGGTGCAGACTCTGTCTGTGAAACATGCACATGAGGAATCACTATGAAAATTTGGATGGCCACCGCTGCTGCGGCTACTGTTTTGTTTGCGCCTCTGGCGTCTGCCAAGGTGCTGATCGATATTGATGGCGGGTTGGGGTACAGCTTTAACTCTCTGAATGAAGGGTCGCTGGCAAATGATTCGATTGACCTGCAGGGAACCAACAGTGCAACCGAACCAGTCGGGTTGAATCAGGATGCTGAAAATGGCCTTTATGCCTGGACTAAAATATCAGTGCCTATTTTTCCTGATGTTGGTTTGAAATATCAGAATCTGTACAGCACTGGTACAAACACGGTTGCACAAACCGTCGAATACGGTGGGGAGACTCAGACGTTTACCGGTGAGTTGGAGTCAGAATTTGATCTGAGCTATTTTGACCTTTCATTGACCTATGGAATCCCTCTGCCTTCAGCTTCAGTAGATTTTGGTCTCAACTTCCGGTCTTTAATCGGTGGCTTTAGTGCAGAAGTTGATGGCACCAATCAGTCAATTGATACCGCTTTTGAAGTTGGTGGCACACCGATCATCGTACCCATGCTGTATCTGGGAGGTCACTTTGACATCCCCGTCGCCGATGTTCGCCTGGGTGGTGAGCTGAAAACCTTGCCGATCGGCGATACCAACATCACTGATCTGGAATTGAAGGGTACCTGGTTTGCACCGCTGCCGACCAACATGCTGGTCAAGCTGGGCGTTGAAGCAGGCTACCGTAACTACGGCCTGACCATTGGTGAATCAACACTGGGTGCCGATACTTCAGATTTTGCCTCTGACGTGAACTATTCCGGTTTCTTTGCCGGTGCCGCGCTGAGCTTCTAATCTGACTTAGCCAGTGTCTGACACTAAGAGACCCTCGAAAGCCTCCCTTGCGGAGGCTTTTTTGTTTTAGCCTGACTGGGTTAGTCTGTGCAGCAGGCCAATGGATCGAGAAAGCCGACAATGAATCCTGTTTTAGCCGCAGCTGATGTGGCGACCGTTGAAAAAGCCTGGGCATCGGATCAGGGCGGTGACCGGGGTACCTGGCCGTTAATGGAGGCTGCCGGCAAAGCCATTGCGCGTGAAGTGGAAGCGCTGGTATCCCAGGGTGTTATCTGGGTGCTGGCAGGCAAGGGTAATAATGGTGGGGACGGCTATGTAGCCGCCTGGCACCTTGATCAGATGGGGTTCGATGTCTGTGTCATAGCGCCCCTGGGGTCCTCGCGACCGGGTTCGGATGCCGAGCGAGCCCGGCAGCGGTGGCTCAGTGTAGGTAGCGAACAGGCGGTTTTGCCAGAGACAGCCCCTGTCGTGGTCGTCGATGCATTGCTGGGGTCAGGTCAGCGAGGAGCTCTTGCAGAGCCGCTGGCCGGCATGGTGGCCGCCGTCAATCAACAGGCCACCTATCGCCTTGCTGTTGATGTCCCCACTGGTTTAAACGCTGATACTGGTGTTACTGAGGGCGTTGTCTTTCAGGCTGATCAAACCCTGAGTTTCATTGCGTTCAAGCCCGGCTTATTGACCGGCGATGGCCCTGGCTGTGTCGGGAGTCTGAGGTTGGAGACGCTCGGCGTCGATGCAACTCGCCGGGCAACGTCGATGGATCTGGCGTTGCATGGGTACCTGGAGGCAGCGCCAGCCTGGCCAGCGCGTCTCGCCAATTACCACAAGGGGCGTTTTGGGCAGGTCAGCGTTGTCGCCGGTTCGCAAGGTATGGGCGGTGCTGGGCTGCTGTCGGCCCGGGCAGCGTTGGCGGCCGGGGCCGGTAAGGTGGTCTGGCATACCACGCCGGAGCATGCGCAGGCGGCGTTGGTAGCGCAGCCTGAACTGATGACGGCAGCGCCGGACGCCAGTGCCGTATCCGACTCAGCCATCCTTGTGTTGGGGCCGGGGTTGGGCCGTGGTTCGCAAGCGCAGGCTTGTTGCAACGCCTTGACTGGGAGATGCCCATCCGGAGTGCTGGATGCCGATGGTCTGGCCTGGCTGGCGGCACACCCCCGAGCCGTGCCAGGCTGGGTGCTGACACCCCATCCGGGCGAAGCCGGTGCGCTATTGGGGCTCTCTGCCGCAGAGGTGCAGGCGGATCGCTGCGCGGCAGCGCTGACGCTGAGCAAACGCTATCAGGCAGTGGTTGTGCTGAAAGGGGCAGGAAGTGTCATCGCAGAAGCAGGGCAGCTCTGGTTCAGTCACCCGGGTACAGTAGCCATGGCAACCCCGGGCATGGGCGATACCCTGGCCGGGTGGATAGGCGGACTGATGGCCCAGGGCTTTTCACCCCTGCAAGCGGCTCAATCGGCCACTTGGTGGCATGCTGCCCTGGCGCAGTCACTGGCGAGCCAGCAGCGTATTGTGCTGGCGACCGACCTGTTACCCCTTATTCAGGCGGCTCAGCCGACCAGTCCCGCCCGAGATCATTGACGCATTGGTTGCGCAAACGGGCGCGTTGCTCGGTTAGGGTTTCACCTGTGTTGCGTTGTGGATTGTCGTAGTGGTAAACCCGAACCTGGTTCAGTACCGAGGTGCAGGAGCCCAGAAACACACCGCCCTGTTGCGATGCCGGAGAGCAGGGCGCCGGGCTGAACTGCGTTTGGGTGCTGCCGCTGTCACTCGCCTCACAAGCGCCCAGAGAGCCCCCGTCAACGGTGCTGATACAGATATTGCTGGCATTGGCGGTTAATGGTGAGGTGCTGCAGCTGCCCTCGGCGCCAAAGCTGGGCTGGCTGATCACATCATTGGCACTGGCTTGCAGGGCCAGGCCATCGGTTGCCTGGTTGCCTTCGCTGTCGGTCGCCACAACGACCCAAGTGTAGGGGCCGGGGTCTGTCAGCGATGCGGCAAACAGCGCGCCGCTGCCGGTTGTGATGCGTCCGGTGGGGCCCACCAGGGTGTGCTGAAACGACAGCGCACCCTGGAAGTCGGAGCGAGTACCACTGACATCGACTTGCCAGTCAAGCGGCACGGTAAAGGGAGACGAGGGAATGGCCTGATAATCGATGGCGATCGGGTTGTTGCTTGCTGGTACCGGTGGCGGGATCTCGAAAGCGGCGGTAAGTGCATCACCCCCTATGGCAATGAGCGCGGTGTTTTCATCAAACAGCGTCGCGTAGTCGAGCGTGTCGAGTATGTCACCTTCGTTGTCCAGGGCGTTCAAGCCGGTGGGCGTTGCTTCCAGTTGCACGTGGTCGTGGAGGTCATCAAGCCAATCCAGGCCGGGGTCGGCAATATAAGGGTCGGAGAAAGGGTCGCGAGCGGTTTGCCACTCAGGCGCCAGCCAAGTTTGCAGCTGTTGCTGGGCGGCTTGCTGACGGTTCGGTGTAAAACGGCTGATCAGGTCGTTGCGGCACCCGGGGTTGGTGGTGCAAACATCCAGCGTCTGGCCCAGTTGATACCGGCTCCAGCTATCGAGCAGGGCGTCGGTGGTCGGGTTAATATTAACCAGAGCGACGGTCTGCTCCGGTTCGTGGCGGTACAGACTCGTCAGTTCGGTGACGGACTGATCGGCGTTTTCAATCGTTGCCTGTATCAGGGCTGAGCGTTGACGCTCCGATAATAATCGATAGACGCCTTCCTGGTTCGCCCGGCTGCAATCGGTTTCAATACAGACCTCTGCCCAGGCGCCTGGCTGGCCTATCGCCACGGTTCCGGTCAGCCGATACAGTTGGGTGGTGCTTTCAGAGTAGCCCTGGCCATCGTCGCCTGACTGGCTGCAAGCGGACAGCGCCAGGCAAAGCAGGGCGACAGTTAGGATCAGCGTAAGGTGTCGGGGCACAGAAAACTCCGGATCAGGCAGCCACCAGGTGGTCGTTAATACATCGGACGCGCAGCCCGGAACTTGAGGGTCGCTGACCTGAAACCGCTTTTTCGCTAAACTGCGTCGTTTGAGCCTGAGTTTGCGGATGACCGGGTTAAGGCTATGCTGGCAACACCCCGCGTGAACGAACTTGAGCGCGCAATCAAAACAGTGAGAACAATGTGAGTTGGATCATTATACCCAACCAGCCATTGCTGTCAGCGATGGTGTGGGTGGCGATTGCCATGGTGGCGGGCTATGTAGCGCGGGCCTCGGTAATGCGCCTGTTAAACGCTCTGACCGGATCTGTGCGGCTGCTACTGCGTGCTCACGCGAAAGCGCTGGTTGCCGCAGCGGATCAGCTGGACCGCCGTAACCGGGTTGTGTTGTTCGAAATGGGCCAGCAGCGGCTGGAGCGACGGCTGGACCGTGAGTTTCACCAGGTATGGCACCTGATCGACCGGGATCTTGCCCAGTTCCCGCACTGGCAGCGTCAGATCAGTCAGCACATCAGCCAGCTTGAAGAGGATTATCACAAGACGGCTGAAACACCGCCGCCAGCCCCGGATTGGCTGGATTCCATTGCCGCTGTTGTGCGCCTGAAAGAAACGCAGAGTGGCAATCCGGCGTTCTCCGGCGTGCTGAAGGATCTAGAATCGAACCTGAATCGGCAGCATGAGCAGGCGTTGCATGATTATCGAAAGAGCATGAGTCACAGGCATCGGCTGCTGCACAGCATGATGCCGCAGTGGCGTAAGCTCAGTCACGCCATCGAACGGGTGAGGTCGGGCATCCGTGGTTTGCTCGACATGGCACGCGACATTGACCGTCACATGGATCAATATCAGCGCTTGGTGACCGCCGGAGACCAAGCCAACCGGGGCCTGCAGGTTTCCCTGTTGGTTGAGGGGCTGTTGTCTGCAGTGCTGATGGCGTTATGGGCGGGTGTTGCCTGGCTCAGCTTTGACCTGATGAATGCACCGCTGCAAACCCTGATGGCGCCCGGCGAATCCCTGGTTGGTCTGTCAATGACCGACTGGGCCGGCTTGATGCTGATTGGGGCAAGTGCTGTGCTAGGCTGGGTACTGATGGAGTTGCTGCGCATAACCCGTGTGTTCGACGGTCTTTATGGGCTGGATGCACTGGTCAGGCGCCGTCTGGTCTGGGCATTAACGGCGTTGCTGCTTGTACTGGCCCTCACTCAGGCCGGGCTTGTCTACCTGCACCAACGAGCAGGCTTGCCGGCAACCGAGCTTGAGCGACTGATTCAATACCCGGTCATCGTCTATGAGGCGCCACTGCTGGATCAGGGTCTGGTTCTGGGCGCACGCATGATGCTGGCGTTTGTACTGCCCTTTATCCTGATTTTCTTTGCGGTACCGTTTGAGCGGCTGATGCACAGTTTGCGTATTGTCGTGGTGGTTGCCCTGTCACTGGCATTGCGGCTTTTGGCCTGCGTGTTGCGGTTGACGGCCGGTTGGTTGTGGTACCTGAACCGTGCCGTCCAGGCCGTGTACGATGTCTTTATTGGCTTGCCCTTATGGGCCGCTTCGAGACTCAGACCAAGGTCTGCCAAGGCCGTGGAGCATCAGGAGGCTGCGGCGGAAATTCGTAAGCCGGTGTAGTGGTAGCGCTGCAGTGGGTGTGGTGCTAACAGCCCCCATTTCCGGTCAATTACCGGTAAACGCTGTGGTTTCTGCTCTGGCCCCCAGTTAGACTGGGGTTTGTCTTTCGACGGTGCCTGAGCGGGCACGCCGGGTGCGTCCCGGAGTGTTGGGGCCAGTGTCTTCGGTTGACCGGGTAACAAAAACCCGGATACCAAACACAGGTGTTGATATGAGGCAGGCGTCGAAAGGAACTCTCGGGAAGGGCATGGCCCACCCTGGCAATACATAGTGAGTCGGGTATAACCCGGCGCTCAACACAAGAAAAGGCAGGCATATTAATGCATTTGAAAAAAGGTTTGTTGGCCGGTGCGATCGCGCTGGGTTTTGTAGGGTCGGTTATGGCCGAAGAGCTGAACACCGATGAGCAGAAAGCGTCTTATGGCATTGGCTTTGGCTTTGCATCGAACCTGATGCAACAAACACAGGGGTTGGATCTGGATACCGACGCCTTGGTTGCCGGTATTGAAGCCGCCATGAGCGGCTCTGAAACAGCGCTGAGTCAGACTGAGATCAATGCCGCTATCCAGGCATTGCAGGAAAAGCAGCAAGCCGCCATGGCTGAGCTGCAAGCCGAGCAACAAGGTCAGGTCGCTGAAAACAAAGCCGCTGGCGAAGCCTTTTTGGCCGACAACGCGGAACGTGATGAAGTAACCGTAACCGATTCAGGATTGCAGTACGAAGTCATGTCCTCAACTGACGACGGCGCATCACCAACGGCGGAAGACACGGTTCGTGTGCATTATCACGGCACTCTGATGGACGGCACTGTGTTCGACAGCTCCGTTGATCGTGGCGAGCCCATTGAATTCCCGCTCAGCGGCGTCATCGCAGGCTGGACCGAAGGCGTTCAGCTGATGACCGAAGGCGATAAGTACAAGTTCTACATCCCCGCAGAATTGGCCTATGGCGACAATAGCCCGAGCCCGACCATTCCGGCTGGCTCTGTGCTGATGTTCGAAGTCGAATTGCTGGAAGTTATGTAAGTCCGGCGGCCGTTGTCTTCGGGGTAGTTGAAGGCAACGGCTGACAGCCAGAGCGAGGTTTTCCGTTACCACTCGGTCAGGCATAAAAAAAGGCGTACCCCAGGGTACGCCTTTTTTTATATATGGCTCCTCGAGCAGGACTCGAACCTGCGACCAATAGATTAACAGTCTACTGCTC
>ERZ1699650.87-NODE-87-length-53239-cov-9.943686_pt1 | contig 53239 bp, 39 predicted proteins | sample MGYA00581512_ERZ1699650 | MGnify/ENA primary metagenome ERZ1699650 (study PRJEB42348, sample SAMEA6618698) | metagenome | isolation source: Polyester-degrading enrichment culture growing on monomer terephthalic acid, Te | collected 2019-05-17 ... | reverse complement strand
GTGGCGGACTGACTTGGTGCTATTCTTACTGGTGTCAGTTAATGCAACAGTCCCGGCCCATTTGCATTGCCCGTGTCAGACGGCCTATGGAATGGTGACATTGGCGATGCCGCCGCCCGCGCACATGGTATGCAACCCGCAATTCTTGCCGCCTGCGTGCAGGGCGTGAACCCTGCGCAATATGAGGTGCCCTGGGTCCCGCATACCTAAGAAGACCGCGTTGCGCTTCACTTCTGCACGCCGCGTTTGGATCTGACCTCGGGGGCGGAGCCTGAACATCGCGCTGCCGGGGTATGAGAAAACCTTCGACAGTATGTGCGATGTGATGAATCACCGCCACGGTTGGGCCGGTCCGAAGGAGTTGAAGCGCAGGCAAGAGGTCCGCGACACCATCGGCCCCTAGCCTCGGGCACGGGGGTGCGAGCTGGAGGAATAAGATAATCCGTGTCGAAGTCTTCCGGCAGAAATTCAGCAATCTGCGGGAAAATGCGGTAGCGTCCAAGCGCCCTGAGAGCTCTCGTGGATGCCGCGTTCTCGTGGGCTGGCATTCCATCCAGGAACGCTGGCACGATGTAAGGCGTCATATCCATTGGATCGATGCCCGCAGCTCGTGCGCGATCAGAGAATGTTTGAACCGAGCCGACTGTCGCGGGGTGCACCGGACCGTGATCCTTTGAGAGCTCCTCGAGAAGCGCAAGGAGGGGTGTCCATCCGTCGACGCGCTCTCGCAGTGCTTTCTTTGCCGCGATCATGCCAAGGGTTGTTTTAATCCTGCGGCGGACGACCTCGCGCCATTTGGCGTAACTGCTTGTTGATTTCCAGAATTGACGATCGGAGCCAGGCAACGGTCCCGCGCCGATCTGTTTGAGGGGCTGGAAATGGGTGTCAAACCATATCAGCAGATCACCCCCGTCGCCATCCAGGATTGAAAGGGGGACGGCAAAGAATTCGCCGACCCGGGCAATGCGATTGCGTTCAGTTGCGTCGTCAGCCTCATCGAACACCGTCTGCATGGTTTTCGGAGCTGGCACTGCGACAGCCGTAGCGGCCTGAGAGGCACTTGAGAATAGACCCATTCTGCTTTCCTTCTTGAGTTGATTGGACACTGCCACCTTTTTGGTCGGCTGCGTGATTTCGGGGGTTAGTCGGAGTTAGGACCGGAAGCGGCCTTGCAGAAAACTTGCGCTGCGCGCCACTGCGGCTCACTGAAGAGATTGGCTGCTTAGAGTGCAGACGAAGCGAAAATGTGCACTGGAGTCGAAATATCCGGAAACTAAGCGACGCCTTATGTTTCCGACAGTTTCGCCTCGGGCGGCACCCCGTGCGGGCCATCGCCTCGGTGTGCATAAATGCCGGATCAAGTGCAGGGCCGCGGAGGTTGTCCTTGGCATGCACTACACCTCTGTGCCGAATATCCTGAAGGTGTTGAACCCGCTGTTTCTGGACGATCTGAACGCCGCACTGGAAGAGGCGGGCGACAATCGCCGCAAACTGGCCAACCTGCGTGCCCGTATCGCCAAGATCCGTGTGTTTGATCCGGCCTGTGGGTCGGGAAACTTTTTGGTCATCGCCTACAAGGAACTGCGCGCGATCGAGGCGGTGATCAATGAGCGGCGAGGGGAGGCGGACCGCAAGACGGACAAGGCTGCGTGGGACAGGTTGAGAAAGGCAAGTATCGAGGAGCTGCGGGGCGAAGGCACGCTGCCTGTTTTTATCAGGAGCTGCAGATCAGCAAGGCTCATAGAGGTAACTGTATGTGTCATGCGGGGGAAATGTTATCGTTTATGAAAGCACAAAAACCATATTCGCCTGTAGCTTGACGCGAAGCGGCATCGCAGTTCGGGGGAGCTGCCGTCAAATCTATGGGGTGTACTTTGCTATCTAAATTTGGGTTGCTTGGAAGCACGGCGGTGAACTGACTTCTGCGATACATGATGTTTGCCTTTCTGATTTGACGGTCGCGGCAGGACTGGTTCAAGAGCCCGTACCAGCGACGCCGCATAGACGCTTGAACCCTCGATGCTGTTAAGGTTGGCCATTGACCGCGAAGGCGAAGAAGTTTCTTAGAAAATTGCAGTCGAGCAAATCACCCGTCTTCGTTGGGTCACCGTCACTCACAATATGAAAGGCACCCGAGTATGTTTCCACGTGATGCTCTACGCGGGGCTCATACCGTCGTACCTCCCCACAAGAACGCGCAACCGTGAAAGCCTTCGAGAACCGCCACTATCGCTCGGAACCCGGCCTAAATGCATCAAGGTATCTGGGTCATGCAATCTGGCGGCAATGGAGCGGCTACAATCGTCGAAGCCGTTGGGAAAAGTCTCATGCGAAGGACTTTGACCGGCAGGTCACAGTAATCCAAATTCGCGTCGCTGCCCTGAACCACCCTCGGCATAACTGTCACCGAAGCTGTTAGAGCGGAACGTCTCAGGACAAGGGAAAGCAAGCCCCCTAAGTGCTTTGTGCAACAAAGCCCCGGGTTAGCAATAGATTACAGATCACCAAGTGTGCCGTTCGATACCATTACTCGCCATGCGAACAACACCTACTTTCGCAAGCCTTAGGCGAAAGGGGTTGCCCAGTGTACACTGCAGGCCGTGGATCTGGTGATGGCCCTTCCCAGATGAACAAACCATCCAAGTAGAATATTGCCTTTGTTTTGCAGGCTAAATTAAGAGGTCCCAAGCTGCAAAACTCATTTACTGTAGCAATTCCCGTAGCAAATACTGTAGCAATTCCGAGTTCATCGACACGGGAAACTCTGCTATACATATATTTTTAAGGGAAATTTCATATATCCGCTTGGGATAAATGGTGCCCAGGGGCGGAATCGAACCACCGACACGAGGATTTTCAATCCACTGCTCTACCCCTGAGCTACCCGGGCACCGGAGAACGACTTGCGTTCGGGTGTGGGCCTTCTAGGGCAGCGGCGGGGCCATGTCCATAGTGATTATCGACTTTGACCCCGTGTTTTTTGCCGCGCCATTCGAGGGGGTGAATATTGCCTGGTTTCGGGGCTATTGCCCCTTGAACACCGGCTTTCGTTTGGCACCAAAGGCGCGCACGCCCTCTTCGAAATCCTGTGAATTAAAGGCGCGGCGCTGGCAGTCCGCTTCGAGCCGCAGCATGTCCTCTAGCGAGGAATGGCCGACCATGTTCATCTGCCGCTTGATCATCGCATAGGATGTGGTCGGGCCAACGGCCAGTTTGCCCGCGATTTCCATTGCTGCATCCATGGGCGTGTCGGACAGGCGGTAGATCAGGCCGCTGGACAGGGCGTCCTCGGCTGAAATCGCCTCTCCCAGCATGGCGATCGCGGTGGCGCGGCCCTCGCCGATTTTGCGCGACAGCCATGTCAGCGCGCCGCCGTCGGGGGCGGCACCGATGCGGGTAAAGGTCAGCGCGAAACTGGCCCTGGTATCGGCCACGACGATATCGCAGGCCATGGCAATGCTGAACCCGACCCCTGCGGCCACACCGTTGACGCAGGCGACAACCGGCACCGGCACATCGCGAATGGCGCGGATCATGCGATTGGCCTGGGTGATCACGCTGCCTTCGATTCCGGCGCGGCGGTCAAGGATGGTGGACAGGTCCAGATCGGCCCCCGAACAAAACCCGCGTCCGGCACCGGTCAGGACAATGGCGCGCACATCGGGGGCTGCGGTTTGCGCCTCCAGCTCTTGGACCAGCCTGTCACGTATCTCTTGGGACAGGGCGTTCAGCCTGTCGGGGCGGTTGAAGGTCAAGACAAGGATATCCCCTTGGCGTTCAACAAGAAAATCGGACATCAGCTGGGTTCCTTTTGGGTTGTTTCGGGGGCTGTCGCCGCCACGTTATAGAGCGCGCGCAAGGCGCGTTTATCAATCTTGTTCACCGCGGTCAGCGGCAGCGGGCCGGAATGAAAACTAACCTGTTTGGGGCATTTGTAATGGGCCAGACGGGCGCGGGCATGGTCGATGATCGCCGCCCCGTCCACATCGGAGTGCAGCGAAACAACCGCATGCACCCGCTCTCCCCATGTTGGGTCCGGGGTGCCGATCACAGCGACCTCGGCCACGGCCGGGTGGGTGGATATGACGTTTTCGACCTCGATCGGATAGACGTTTTCACCGCCGGAGATGATCATATCCTTGATCCGGCCGGTCAGGAACAAATAGCCGTCGGCGTCCAGATATCCGGCGTCGCCGGTGTGATACCAACCGCCACGCAGGGCCGTTGCGCTTTGCTCTGGCTGGTTCCAGTATCCAAGCATAATGTTGGGACCGCGTGCGATGACCTCGCCCACTTCGCCCTGTGCGCAGGGGGTTTCATCGTCGTTGATGATCCGCATATCGACATAGGGCACGGCGCGGCCGACCGATGTCAGACGGGCCGCATTCGGGCCGTCGGGCGCGTGATCATCAGGGGGGAGGATGGTCAGGATCGGGCTGGCCTCGGTCATGCCAAATGCCTGGCCGAAACGCACACCGGGAAATGCGGCCATGGCACGGCGCAGCAATTCGGGCGGCATCGGTGACGCCCCGTAGGTCAGCGTTTTCAGGCTGGTCATATCAAATTTATGAAACTGTGGATGGTCCAGCATCATCGCCATCATGGTGGGCACGAATTGCAACAGGTTGACGCGGTGCGTGCTGACCTGCTGCATCAGGTCCACAACATCGAAATTCGGGCGGATCACCAGATGCGTGCCCATCAGGGACGAGATATAGACCCGGCTGCCCCCTGCCGTATGAAACAGCGGGCCGGTCATGTAATGGGTTTCCCCCGCCGTGATGCCAAATGCCGCCGCCGTGCCCATGGCATTGGTGAAAATGTTGGTATGCGACAGCATCACGCCCTTTGGCGTGCCGGTTGTGCCACCTGTGTAGAACAGGATCAGCAGGTCGTCATCGGCCCCTGTTTGCGCATCGTCCAGCGGGGTTTCGCGCTGTTCGGCCCGCGAAAGCACATCGTTATAGGGCTGCGCGCCTGCCACCGGTTCTCCGCCTGCTTGCCAGACCGATTTGATGGATGGGCAGGTGGCCGCCAGCCGCACCGCCAGTTCGGCATGGGCGGCATCACAGACCAGCACCATCGGGGTGCAATCGGCCAGACAGGTCTGTAATTCCTGTTCGGACAGGCGGAAATTCAGCGGCACACAAGCGGCGCCGACCAAAGCGGGCGCATAGTAGCATTCAACCCCTGTGCTGGCGTTAAACCCCAGCCAGGCAACGCGATCACCATGCGTTATGCCAAGGTCCAGCAGCGCCTGCGCTTGGGCCTGACAGCGGGCGTAGAGTTGCGCCCAAGTCAAGGTGCCAAGCGCGCAGCTGATGGCGGCGCGGTCAGGCCATTCATGTGCCGCTTTTGCCAGTTGGTCGGTGACACGGATCATGCCACCACCCCGGCCCCGAACGGGCCAACATAGCGCGGATAATACTGATTTTTCACGATATTCCCCCCATTTCACGCAACAAAGCCACGATGCGTCCGACGCCACATTAATGACGCCGCGAATAGTTAGCAAGCGCATTAATTGCGGTCGAACAAAGGGGAAAAGACGTTACAACGCCGCGTCAGGTGTGTCGCAAGTCGCCAGTTTAAGGTTGTCGCGCACCACACGCAAAGCGGTGACCAAGGCATCCTGTTCCTGCTTTGACATGCCCTTGAACGACGCGTCATTGACGGCTTTGCCTGCCTCTTTCAGGTTGCCCACTTTTTCAGCAACCTTATCGGTCAGCCACACGCGGTTGGACCGCCTGTCGCGGCTGTCTGCCTTGCGCGTGACCCATCCGTTTGCTTCCAGCCGGTCGACCAGACCGCTGACGGCAACAGTGCCGATGCCCAACAGACGCGACAGTTCGACCTGCGTCAGCCCGTCTTCGCGCAGCAGATAATTGATGGCGAAAACCTGCGCCGAGGTCAGCCCGTGCTTGGCCAGTTGCTGATCGAAATAGCGGGTGCGCAGGCGGGCAACGTGTTGAAACACCAACCCGACCTGATTTTCGATTTTGTCATTTTCGGTCATACGGACACGGCCCTCGTCAGATTTCGGGCGCTTATGGCGAACTGCCCCAAATCCATCAATAGCACCCGAACAGTTATTACCCACATGCGACAAAGGTGCCGCAAACCTGCCCATTAATTAGGCAGATTACGGCAAGCCCGGGTTCAATGCGGTTTTTGCGGCGGGGAATCGGCATCCAGCATGGCATCCAGCGCGGCCTCGATGTCATCGGGGTCACTGGATGGCACCGCGTAATCCCCCGTCAGCCATTTGCCCAAATCCACATCGGCACAGCGTTTGGAACAGAACGGGCGATAGGCCTGAACCGTGGGTTTCTGACAGATCGGGCAGCTCATCGCAGCACCTCTGACAGGATCTCCTCTAGCGGGCGGCGGGCGCGCTGGCGCTGCAATTCGAAATGGCCCAGCGGGGTCCAGCCCGCCATCACCGTATCAATCTGGTCGGCACGGAACGCCGATTTCAGCGCCATTTCAAAGGCGCGGCGGTCTTTTTTCGGCATCGGGGCCACGTCGATGGTGATCTGACCGCCCAAGCCCCGCAGGCGCAACTGGCGCGGCAGGTCGCGCGCGGTGGCGATATTGGCCTTTAGCGCGGCAGCGGGGGTGGTATCGGTGCCGGTGTTCACATCCACCGCGACCAGGGCGCGGGTCGGTTCAATGATCATCGACGCGCCCGACCCCAGCCGCACAACGGGGGTTTGCAGGGCGTCCACGGCCTCTAATACGCCAAGGGATTCGAAACTGCCCTCGGTCGTGATGACTTCGGCGGGGTCCACCCAATCGCGCCAGGCCAATGCATGCGGCCCGTCGCCCTCGGTCAGGGCTTCGGCCTCGTCGCTGGTGTCGGCGATGATGGCATGGGCCAGATCGCACATGGCGCGGATATCTTCGGCGATTTCACCGTCGGGCGCATCCATGCAGGACGAACGCAGGATCAGACCGAATTCATCCTCGCCCATTTCATCATCGGCAATGGCCAGCAATGCATCGCGGCGTTCATCATCGCGAATCTGGCGCGAAATATTCAACCCCGGCGCATTCGGCGTGACAATCGCATAGCGCGATTTGAACAGGATACGGTCGGTCACGGGCACGGCCTTGCCCTGTTCGGCATGGCCTGTGACCTGCACCAGCAGCGCCTGACCGGGGCGCAACCCCTTGACTTGACGCAAGAAAACGGACCCGTCGGGGGTGCGCAGGAACATGCCGCCCTGCCCCTTGACCGGGCGTTCGGCAATGGCGCGGTAGATCGCACCGGGGCGGATCGCGTCATTATCGACCAACAGGTCGTGCAATTTGCCATCGACCATCAGCGCCGCAGCTTCGCGGCCGTGCAACTGGTCCAGGATGATCTGGCGGCCAATCATATGCGTTCCTTCCACATCGGGTATCCGGCGGCCTGCAACAGCCCTGCGGTTTCGGCCAGCGGCAGGCCGACAACAGCGGTAAACGACCCCGAAATCCACGGAATCAGCGCACCTGCTGGTCCCTGAATACCATAACCGCCCGCCTTGCCCTGCCAATCATTTGTGGCAAGATAGGCGTTCAACTCCTCGTCCGACAGGCGTTTCATCTGCACCGTGGTCACAACATCGCGTTGCCACAGCCGATCCCCCAGCCGCAACGCCACCGCCGTAATCACTTTGTGACGGCGCCCCGACATGGCCAGCAGAAATTGCGCCGCCTGCCCCGCATCACCGGGTTTGCCCATGATCCGGCGGCCCAGCGCCACGGTGGTATCGGCACATAGCACCAGATCGGTGGCGTCAGCCTGCACAGCCGCAACTTTTTCCCGCGCCATGCGCGCACAATACGGGCGCGGCAATTCGTTTTTATGGGGGGTTTCGTCAATGTCGGGGGGGCGGATATCATCCGCCACAACCCCGATCTGCGCCAGCAATTCGCGGCGTCGCGGACTGCCTGACCCTAAAATTAACCGCATAGAACCGGTTATTTAAAGCGGTAGTTGATCCGACCCTTGGTCAGATCATAGGGTGTCATTTCGACTTGAACCTTGTCGCCAGCCAGAACACGGATGCGGTTTTTGCGCATCTTGCCTGCCGTATGTGCGATGATCTCATGGCCGTTTTCAAGCTCGACCCGGAACGTCGCATTCGGCAGGAGTTCCTTCACGACACCGGGAAATTCGAGCGTATCTTCCTTGGCCATGGTCTCTCCTTGATTGCGTCCCCCGCTGAACGTCTGCGGGGCATGGGGGTAAATGATCCCAAACGCGCAGATTTTCAAGGGGGATTCGCTATGTCAGCGCGGATTCTGTTACCAAGGCCACGCGCGGACCCTGTTCCAGCCAGTGACTGGCGTTCAACACATGGCCATCGGCACGCACGGCGCGCACGGCATCCAGCGTGACCTCGCCATAGGTCCAGCCCGCCTGCCCGATGCTGCCCTCGGCGATCACGCCAGTCGGGGGGAACCCCATATCGGGGGGGCCGAAAATGCCGCCCATGCCGGTGTTTTCCTCGACCGCGAAAATCTCGGGGCGGGCACCGACCAGGGACGACATTACGGTCACACACTGCCCCTCCAATGCGCGGGCCATGGCTCCGATGCGCACGCGCCAGTATCCCTCCAATGCCTCGGTGCACGAGGGCACAAGGATGATATCGGCGCCTGCCTCGACCAGCGCACGCGCCAGCAAGGGGAATTCACTGTCATAACAGATCAATACGCCGATCTTGCCCAGCGCCGTATCGAACAGTTTCAACGGGCCACCACCGGACACGCCCCAATCGTCGCGTTCGAACCGCGTCATGATCTGTTTGTCCTGATAATCCGACGCGCCGGACGGGGCAAACAGCCGCGCCCGATTGACCACCAAACCGCGTTCGACCACCGGCGCAGAGGGGCCAAGGATATGCACCCCGAACCGCAGCGCCAGCGCCGAAAGCACCGCATCCGACGCGCCGACACGCTCTGACACCGCCTCGATCGAACCGCGCAGATCGCCCGCCACCTTGCCCCCCGCCAGTGATGCCAGCTCCATCGCGCCATATTCGGGAAAGACCAACAATTCGGCCCCCGCCTGCGCCGCCCCGGCCACCCATGCGGTCAGCTTGGCCTCATATGCGGCCCAATCGGCGAACCAATCCAACGGATATGCTGCGGTGGCAATTTTCATGGTGCTCTCCTGTTCCTGACAGGATATTCACTTCGCATAACGACTATTGCAAGCATGCGTTACGCAGATTTTTTCTTGGCAAAAATACTCGCGCCGCAGGCCCGCCCGTCAGGGCGGTTCGCAGGATTGCACCCTAGGTGCCGCCCTTGGGGTCACCCCAGCGCTGCACCAGTTCGCCAACGATCTGGTCACGCGCCTGACGGTATGCGGCCAGCCGCGCCTCGCGCCCTTCGCCGCCTGTGGTCGGATCCATGATTGGCCAGTATTCCACGTCTATATGATAGAACTTGGCCAGTTCACAGGCCCGCGCCCGACTGGCAGGCGACAGCGCCACAATCAGATCAAAGGATGAAATATCCTCGCCGCCCTCGCGCATGGTGTCAAAACTGCGCGAGCGGTGGCGGTCCAGCTCCACCCCGATCTCGCCACATACGGCAATCGAAAACCCGTCGATTTCCATGTCGTTTTCCACGCCCACCGACTGCACATAGGTGCCGGTGCCATAGAATTTCTTCATGATCCCTTCGGCCATGGGCGACCGCACCGCGTTATGATCGCAGCAAAACAAAACCGACTGAGGAAGCGTTTCGACCACCGCTCAACCCCCGAAGTGCAGCACGCATATCAGCGTGAACAACCGCCGCGAGGTATCATTGTCAATATCGGCCTTGCCCTCCAACCGTTCGGTCAGAATGCGTGCGCCCTCATTATGGATACCGCGCCGCGCCATGTCGATGGTTTCGATCTGGCTGGGCGGCATGTTTTTCACCGCATCGAAATAGCTTTCGCAGATCGCCCAGTAATCCTTGACCACTTGGCGGAACGGCGACAGCGACAGGTGGAATTCTGCCGCCTTTTCGCCCGCTTCGGTGTCGATATCAAACACCAACCGTTTCTCGCGAATGGACAGACCCACACGATAGGGACCATCAGGCACCACCCGGTCGTCCCGCTTGGGCAGGTCAAACACGTTTTCCTCTAGCAGATCGAACATCGCAACCTTGCGCTCTTGTTCGATTTCGGGCGTCGGGGGCGGCAGGGCGCTGTCGTCCAGTTCGATATGGCAGATACGCGACATTCTTTTGGCTCACTCGTTCAGGTGGTTCAGGCGCGCACGAACGGATAGCCCGTGCGCCTCCAGGCTTTCGGAGATCGCCAGCGTTTCCGCCGCCGGTCCGATGGCCCTCAGGGCCGCGGGGGTCATCTTGGCCAATGTTGTGCGCTTTAGGAAGTCCATCACCGACAAACCACTGGAAAAACGTGCCGACCGTGCGGTGGGCAGCACATGATTTGGGCCACCGATGTAATCGCCGATCGCCTCTGGCGTCCATGCGCCCAGAAAAATCGCACCCGCATGGGTGATTTCTTCCGCCAATCCATCCGGATCGGCAACGCATAACTCCAGGTGTTCCGGCGCGATGCGGTTTGACAGCTGCGCCGCCACCCCCATGTCAGGCACCATGATCACCGCGCCGAAATCGCGCCAGCTTTTGCCCGCGATCTCGCGCCGCTCCAACACTTGCAAATGCCGTTCAATCGCCGCCACCACAGATTTGGCCATCTCGGGACTGTCAGTGATCAGAATGGATTGCGCGCTTTCGTCATGTTCGGCCTGTGACAGAATATCCAGCGCGATCCAGTCAGGGTCATTGTCCCCATCCGCAATCACCAGAATTTCCGACGGGCCAGCGATCATATCAATCCCGACCTTGCCAAACACCCGCCGTTTCGCAGCCGCCACAAATGCATTGCCGGGGCCGGTGATCTTATCAACAGGCGCAATGCTATCGGTGCCATAGGCCAGCGCCGCCACCGCCTGCGCACCGCCAATACGGTATACCTCGTCCACGCCCGCGATCCGTGCGGCCATCAACACCAGCGGGTTGGCCACACCATCGGGCGTTGGCACCACCACAGCCAAACGGCCCACCCCTGCCACCTTGGCCGGAACGGCATTCATCAACACCGATGACGGATAAGACGCCAATCCCCCCGGCACATACAACCCCGCCGCCGACACCGGCGTCCAGCGCCAGCCAAGTGTCGCACCTTCGGGGTCGGTCCATGACTGGTCCATGGGCATCTGGCGCACGTGATAGGAGCGGATACGCTCTGCCGCCATTTCCAGCGCCACACGCTCTTGATCCGGCACCTGCGCAACCAGCGCGTCAATCTCTGCCTCGGAAAACCGCAGGGTTTCAGGGGTCAGATCCAAACGGTCAAACTTTGACGTCAGTTCAATCACCGCCGCATCGCCACGCGCCCGCACATCGGCGATGATGCCCGCCACGATGTCATCCACATCGGGGCTGTCCTCGCGCTTGGCCCCCAACAGGGCGGCAAATGCGGCTTCAAAATCGGCGTCTTGGCTGTTCAGAAATACGGGCATGGTCCCTCCGGTCTTTGGCGTGACATACCGCCCGCGCCGCCCCATGCCAAGAGACAGGGCAACCTAACCCCTCATTGTTCTACAAATACCTCCCGCCGGAGGCATCCGCGCCAGGATCACGCAGAATGATCGGGGGTGTGCCCGGACGGTGCCAAATAGGGCCGCGTCACATCGCGCAGGCGCAGTTCCATGGCCTCGACACGGCATTTGATCGCCCCGTCACCCGCCAGAACAAGGGTCAATTCGCCCTCTGGCCCCTCGCCACTGACGGCCCATTCAATATCCAGCAGGGACAGCACCGTATCCTTGTCCGACCGGTCCACACCGGACGAGGCCACGCCCAACACATTTTCCAGCGACAAAACCGACTGCACCCGCTCAACAGGGCGCTGGCGGGTCTGCGCGCGCGGCGCATCCTCCCAACGGAAACGATTCAACAACAGCGCGAAACGGCGCTCGGATGCCAGCCATTTCATTTCCGTCACCGGAAACACCGCATCCTGCGCCAGCGCCGCCAGAACCTTCAGGTCATCCCCGTCCATAGCCCCCAAATTCAGGGGTGCCTCTGCGCCATCCTCGAAACGGGCATCCTTGCTCATTGGCCTTTGACCCGTTCGATTTTGGCACCGACATTGCCCAGCTTTTCCTCGATCCGTTCGTATCCGCGATCCAGATGATAAATCCGGTTCACCATGGTTTCACCCTCGGCCGCCAAACCCGCCAGAATCAGCGACACCGAGGCCCGCAAATCGGTCGCCATAACCGGCGCGCCTTTCATCCGCTTGACCCCATGCACCGTGGCCACGCCCCCGTGAACTTCGATATTGGCGCCCATGCGCACCAGTTCGGGCGCATGCATGAAACGGTTTTCAAAAATCTTTTCCTCTAACACGCTGGTGCCATCGGCGATGCACAACAGGGCCATCATCTGCGCCTGCAAATCGGTGGGAAAACCGGGAAAGGGTTCGGTCACAACATCAATCGCATTGATCCGGTCACCGCGCCGCTTGACCGTCAGGCCGCGCGCAGATTCCGTCACCTCGATCCCCGCCGCGTCCAGTTTTTCACAGAACGCGCCAATCAGGTCGATCCGCCCGCCAAGGCATGTGACCTCGCCACCGCAAAACGCCGGGGCCAGCATATAGGTGCCCAATTCGATCCGGTCGGTGACCACAGGGTGGGTCGCGCCACTCAGCCGGTCAACGCCCTGAATTTCGATGGTCGAGGTCCCGTCCCCTTGGATCTGCGCGCCCATTTTGCGCAGGCAATCGGCCAGATCGACGATTTCGGGTTCGCGCGCCGCGTTTTTCAACACGGTGGTGCCCTTGGCCAGTGACGCCGCCATCAACACGTTTTCCGTCGCACCAACACTGGCAAAGCGCAGCTCGTGCACCGCGCCTTTCAGCCCGCCACGGGTTTTGGCGTGCAGGTAGCCGTCTTTCAGTTCGATTTCGGCCCCCATGGCCGTCAGCGCATCAACGTGAATGTCCATAGGCCGCGCACCAATGGCGCAACCACCGGGCAGGGACACAACCGCATGACCCAAACGCGCCAGCAGCGGCCCCAACACAAGGTTGGACGCCCGCATCTTGCGCACGATATCATAATCCGCGACGGGGCTGATTTCGCCGTGGCTGGCCATGGCGATCACCTTGCCATCCTGCATCTTGGTGACCTCGGCCCCCAATGATTCCAGCAGGGCGGTCATGGTTTTGATGTCCGACAGGCGCGGCGCATTGGTCAGCGTCAGCGGCTCCTCTGACAGCAATGTGGCCGGCATCAATGCCAGACATGCGTTTTTCGCGCCTGCGATGGGGATATCCCCTTTCAGCGGGCCGTTGCCCGTGACGATGATCGAATCCATTTCTGCCCCTACTCTTCTTTTATCACTTGGTCTTTTAACTGTTACGGCGTGCCGTCAATGTCGCCCCTGGCTGGCCCTGTTTCATCCTGCGTCTTGTCCATATCAGACGCGCTGCGGGCACGGGCCTGCGCCTTGCGGCGGGCCATATTGGCCTTCAGCGCGGCTTTCAACCTGTCCTCGCGGGAATCGGCGGGTTTCGCCCGGTTTTTGCTGGGTGTTTTCTGCTCCATAGCACTCTCTTACATCAGGGGTAAAATTCGGTCCAGATTATCCCTTGCAAGCGCGGCGATTTGAGTCTAATCACCCGCCACGGTCCAGATTAGCATGTGCTGGACATCAAAGATGCTGTGGTAGCTCAGTGGTAGAGCACACCCTTGGTAAGGGTGAGGTCGAGAGTTCAATCCTCTCTCACAGCACCATCTTTTCCGAAATCTTCGTAAGACACATACCGGCATCGCCATGCGATAGCCATTCAACCTATGGTGGAAATATCGGCTGGATGGCGTATTTTTCCTGACATTACGCGCTGATCCGGCCTAAGCTTCTGTAAAGTCAGGCAGGACAAAATGGATCCCCGACGCGAGCTAATTCGTCTACGCAAGGTTGAATACGGCATACCGGCCGAGGTCACGGTGCGGCTCGGGGCCATATGTATCGGCGCTATTACTTTGGCGTTGAACACCGACTGGGGTTTTGTCTGGGCCTGGATTGCCGGATATTTTGGCGCGCATGCCGCGTTTCTGGGGTTTGTCCTGTGGCGCACCAATAAGGCCAGGCCACGCGATGTCTATATCGCGGCGGGGTTGTCGTTGGTGGTTATTGCCGCATTTGTCTGGTTGCCTGTCACCCTGTTGATCCAGACGGATGTGGCCATGGTGTTGCCCGCTGCGCTGGCCCTGATCTGCACGGCTGTTTTTCTGATCTGGCGCAGCGACACCTTGTTGGTCGTCGTGATCGGCCAGATCATCATTGCCGCGGTCACGCTGGCCGTTCCGGTCTGGTATTTCATACAGGATGTCACCAATACCCTGCCCAAAATCGTCATGGTGATCTGCCATCTTGCCACGATTTCATATTTCGGGCTGGCCCTGCTGACGGGCCGGATGCGGCGGCTGTTGCGGCGCGAAGCATTCGAACGGTCCGCCCAGGCCCGCAAGATGGAGGCCGTGGGCCAGCTGGCTGGCGGCGTGGCCCATGATTTCAACAATATTCTGACCGCAATTCAGGGCAATCTGGAACTGTATGGCGCGCTGCAACAGGGCACGGAAAAGGACGAGGTGGTTGAAAATGCCCATGCCGCGGCCCTGCGCGCGGCCCAACTGGTGCAGCATTTGCTGGCCTATGCCCGCCATGCGCCAATGCACCGTGACCACCACGATGTGGCTGATCTGTTTCGCAACGTAGAGAAACTGAGCCGCAGGTTAATTCCCACCTCGGTGGAATTACGGTTTATCGCGCCCGATCCCCCCATATCTGTAACCACGGATGAAAACCAGTTGGTTACCGCCCTGATCAACCTGATCGTCAATGCCCGCGACGCCATGCCAACAGGGGGGCGGCTGGACCTGACCGCGCATGGCGAAACCATATTCACCCCTCGGGTAATCAGTGATGGCGCAACATTGGCAAAGGGTGATTACCTGCGGATCGTGGTGACGGACAGCGGCCCCGGCATCCCGCAGGCCACCCTGTCACGCATATTCGAGCCGTTCTTTACAACCAAAGCCGTGGGCGAAGGATCGGGCCTGGGCCTGTCAATGGTATCGGGATTTGCCCAGCAATCAGGCGGCGGGGTGGCGGTAGACAGCGGTGACTGGGGCACGGCCATTTCGGTGTTCTTGCCGACAGACAAGCAACTGTCAGCGTCAGGGCATTCACATGTCGGCCCCGGCCATCCGGTAAAAACATCCGCCACGGTCAAAACGCCCGGCTAACGGAAAAAGGGCGCCCCGCATGGGACGCCCGGTTTTGTCGCGCCCGTTTCAGACACCAAAGAAGAAATCGTTTTCATTCAGAACGGGGTTCTGGCTGTCCATCACCACTTCGATCAGGTCGCCCTGATCGCCGTATTCCACCAGCCATGTGCGGCCACGGGTGTTGCTGATGGTCAGATCATCAAAAGACAGTCCGGTGGCGGATAAATCAATGGTGTCGATCCGCTCCAGATTGACAATACGGTCCTGCCCGTCCCCCAGATCAAACACGAATGTGTCGCGGCTGGTGCCACCGTTCATGGTGTCGTTTCCGGTGCCGCCAACGATGGTGTCGCGGGATTGGCTGCCGTAAATCAGGTCGTCCCCCGCGCCTGCATCAATGTAATCACTGCCCGCTGCGCCGTTGATCACATCATTGCCGCCATCGGCCATCACGGTGTCAAACCCGTTGCCCGCGAAAATCATGTCATCGGCCAGACTGCCACTGATATCATCGGCGCGCACCGATCCGGTGATATCCTGACCAAACCCCAGATCGAACACCGCCGTGGTGCCCGATACTTCGAATGATACCGCGATTTGGGGGCGGCCTGTCAGGCTGTTCTCGGCGGTAATGAAATCAATCACTTCGGGGCTGATATGGCCCATTGAACCGCTGTCGATATATTCAACAAACGTGGCATTGGCGGGGTCGGTGATGTCATAGATCATCAAGCCGCTGTCGCGTTCCAGCCCCACAAATGCCAGCGTGCGCCCGCCAATCTGCCCGGTTGCTATGGCCTCGGGTTCGGGGCCTTTGTTGTCGGACCGGTTTTCATCAATCACACCGGCCTCGTCCGAGGGGTAGTCATCATTGTTGAACGCATTGGCGGGGCGGCGTTCGGCGATGATGGTTTCGAAATCGTCACCGCTGTCGAACACCACATTTCCGCTGGCATCAAAGATGGTAAAGCTGCGCGAGCCATAGGAATAAAGCGCGTCATAATCGCCATCGCCATCGGTATCGCCATCAATCGACGACACGCCCAAACGGCCAAGGTTTTCGTTTTCCTGCAATGTATCCGCATCAGGGAATATGGTCGGGTCCAGCACGATGTCACCGATGCGCACATCTTCGCCGCGGTCGTCGCCCTCGTTCGCGGTCAGGAAATAGGTCGCGCCGTCGATTTCGGCGGTGGCGATGGCATCGGGCATCCGCAGGCCCTGCACGGGCACGGTGTGGATATTGATCGCGTCATCGCGGTCCGACGGGTCGATCCCGAAACCGTCAACCGAATGGTCCACGGTGCCCAATGGCAGGATATCGGCCCATGCCATAGTTTCCAGATCGAACACCGCCACGGCGTTTGCCTCTTGCAGGGTCACATACAAACGGCCATCGGCGCCTTGCGCGATATATTCCGGTTCGAAATCATTCGAGGGCAATTCCCCCGGAAACAGGCGCACACCCGCCGCGACCAGCGCATCGGCCTGATCGTCGAAGTCTTCAAACCCGAATGTCTGCACCTGACCCGTGGCCACATCAATGATCGAGATAGAGCCGGCAGGGTCGGAACCGTCCAGTTGTTCGCCCTCATTGGCGACAAACACCATGGTGCCGTCATGGGACCATTTGACCATATCGGGCAGGTGGCCAACCTGTGAGGTCGAGGTCAGGTTGCCCTCGTGATCGAAAAAGGCGATGAAACCGGGCGCGCCGTCGGCCACATTCACCGCAGCGGCGATGCCACCCGCGCCCGCGCTGACCGATTGAACACCGGACACATCGTATCCGGTGCTGTCCACCAGTGCCAGCAGGTCAATGGCAAAGTCCAAATCGCCGGTTCCGGCGCTATAGACATTGATCGCATCACCCGCGCCATTGGTGGTGAACAACCGCCCGTCATAGGCAGACACCACCTCGGAGCCGCCCTCGCCCATGCCGCTGTCGGCCACGGTGGTCAGATCAAAGGCAAAGCTGTTGTTGGCTGTTGAACCCACCGTGATACGGCTGTTCTGGTTGGTGATGGTGTCTTTCATGGATGCGCGCTCCTGTTGCGGGTTGGGTGGGTCCATCGTGACCCGCCATGCAGAAAAGCAGCACCAAAACACGCGCCGCCGGATTATTGCGCCCGATTAATCGACCTATGTAAGGGGGATGTGACAAGGCAGCGGAATTTTCGACATGGCCGGAACACGGCGACCGGAGCGGCGCGCAAACCGGTCAGTTTGGCAGCCAGATTAACGGCCAGATTAACGGTCAGGCGGGCGGCGCAACGAAACAGGGCGGCGCCGCAATGGCACCGCCCCGATTTCATGTCAGTTCAGGTTGACCCTGACGGGTTACACCCATTCCCACGGGCGGGTAAAGGCGCCCAGAACATGGCCGACCTCTTCGTCGTGGACCACGCCGGTTTTGGCGATCCTGGCCACCAGCCCGCGCTGTTTGTCGTCGATCACCTCGACCACTTCGGCGTTCAGCTTTGCCTCGCTCAGCGCAGCGTTATAGACGCGGGTGATGGCGCGTTTGCGCAGGTCGGGTTTGAACACCTTGCCCACGGCGGTTTTGGGCAGTTCCGGCAGCACCTCGACAAATTTGGGCTGGGCGGCGCGTTCATGCACATGCACCTTGCAATGCTCGGCCAGTTCCTTGCCGGTCACGCTGGCACCCGCCACCAGTTCGACATAGGCGCAGGGGATTTCACCAGCATGGGCGTCGGGCTGGCCAATGGCACCGGCAAAGGCGACATCCTTATGCGCCAGCAGGGCCTCTTCGATTTCTGCCGGATCAATGTTGTGGCCACCACGAATGATCAGATCCTTGGCGCGGCCTGTGATCCACATATACTGATCCGCATCAATGCGGCCCAGATCGCCCGTGCGCAGGTATTTGTCGTGGTAATACAGGTCCTTGTTCTTATCCAGCTCGGTATAGGTGCCGCCCGGTGTCACGCCGGGGTTTGATACGCAGATCTCGCCCACTTCGTCGGTGGCGCATTCGACCATTTCACCGTCAACCTGTTTGAAAATCCGCACATCGGTATAGGGGAACCTGATCCCGACCGAGCCGACCTTCTTCATGCCGTCCACCGGGTTGACCGACACAAGGCAGGTCGCCTCGGTCAGGCCGTAACCCTCGACGATGGTGACGCCTGTCGCCTCTTCGAAGCGGCGGAACAGTTCCAGCGGCAGCGGCGCAGAGCCGGAAAAGGAGGTTTTCACGCTGGAGACATCGGCATCGACGGGGCGCTGCATCAGCGCCGAAATCGCCGTGGGCACCGTGATGATAAACGAGATTTTCCAACGCTCGATCAGTTTCCAGAAGTTATCAAACACCCCGTCACCGCGATAGCCCGCAGGAGTCGGAAACACCACATGCGCCCCCGATGTGATCACCGCCATCAGGATCACGTGACAGGCGAACACATGGAACATGGGCAGCGGGCAGATCACGTTATCCTCGGGGGTATAAAGCAGCGTGCCGCCCAGCCAGCCGTTATAGATGATGCCCGAATATTTGTGCTGTGCCACCTTGGGCATGCCCGTGGTGCCGCCGGTGTGGAAATAGGCCGCCACACGGTCGCCCGTGGAATCCGCGAATTGCAGTTCGCGCGGGTATTTCGCCATTTCCTTGTTGAAATCCTTAACGTCGGCATGGTGGTTGCCCGGGTTTTTCGGGCGCACCAGCGGCACGATCAGGTTTTTCGGAAAGGTCAGGTAGCGGTTCAAATCAATTTCCAGAACCGTATGCACACCGGGCGCGTGGCGCACTGCCTCGGCGGTTTTTTGTGCCACATCGGTTTTCGGGAAGGCCTTGAGCGTGACCACCACCTTGGCGTTGGTTTCGCGCAGGATCGCGCCGATCTGTTCGGGTTCCAGCAGCGGGTTGATGGGGTTGACGATGCCCGCAATCGCGCCGCCCAGAATGGTCAGCACGGTTTCGGTGCAATTGGGCAGGACACAGGCCACCACGTCGCCCTCGCCCACGCCCAGATCGCGGAACATATTGGCCACCTGACAGGTGCGTTCGTGCAATTCGTTCCATGTCAGGGTTTCCGCCGGATCCTTGGGACCGGACAGCAATTGATAACTCATCGCGTTGGATGCGCCATGCGCCTGTTTCGTGCGCGTCAACAGCTGATACAGCGTGACCGGCAGGTCACGGTCGGCATATGGCATTTCGGATTCGATATCGATCGTATCCTGAATGCCTTCGAATTTCTGAACATTTTGCGGCATGATATTCATGACTGTCTCCTCCCCTATGGGGCCGTCCCATCGGCCCTGTTCTTATCCCTTGGTCGCAGTATCCGGCGCTTGGCCTTTTGACGCAAGCCCGCGGCTGGTAAACTTGCGCTGCGTCAGAACGCGGCTCTCCTTACGTCACCTATCGGATATATGCATTAAATCCGGGTCAACACCAAAAAAGAGGGCGCCCGAAAGAGCGCCCCCTGAAGTCATGCCCCACAATCGGGATCAGGCATTCGCGTCTTGCGGAATGCGCAGAACCTGACCGGGGTAGATTTTGTCGGGGTGGCTCAACATCGGTTTGTTGGCTTCGAAAATCTCGTTATAGCGGTTGGCGCTGCCAAGGGTTTTCTTGGCGATGGCCGACAGGGTGTCGCCCTTTTCCACGGTGTGGAACACGGCGGCATCGGCGGCGTCGTCTTCGACTTCGGCCACGCCTTCGACGTTGCCCACGGCCAGAATGACCTTTTCGCGCTCTTCCGCGGTCAGGCTGCCACCGGAGACTTTGACCTTGTCGCCCTCAACCGTGATTTCCGCGCCTTTGGTATCAAGGCCCAGATCGGCAACTTCTTTTTTCAGCTCTTCGGCATCGGGGGCCGCTTCGCCGCCACCTGCCAGTGACTTGCCGGATTTCTTCCAAAAATTGAACAGTCCCATAACATCCTCCTGTGAACAGTTATGGGCTGACTGTTACCCGTGGGCCGGATCAGGGCAAGGGGGAATTTCCCCAAAGCGACGGCAGTTCGCGCCCCTGCCCGCCCCTATTCGGCCACGGCCCCATCGGTGAATTGCAGCTTCGCCAGACGGGCATATAGCCCGCCCTCGGCGACCAATGCATCATGGGTGCCAATGGCCACCACCTGACCGCCATCCATCACCACGATACGGTCGGCCTTTTTCACCGTGGCCAGACGGTGCGCGACGATGATGGTGGTGCGGGTTTTCGACAATTCGTCCACCGCCGCCTGCACGGCGCGTTCGCTTTCGGCGTCCAGCGCCGATGTGGCCTCGTCCAGCAACAGCACGGGGGCGTCGCGCAGAATGGCGCGGGCGATGGCGATGCGTTGTTTCTGACCACCCGACAGCATCACACCGCGTTCGCCCACGGGGCTGTCATAGCCCTGTGGCAGCGCCATGATGAAATCATGCGCGGCGGCGGCGCGGGCGGCGGTTTCCACCTCGGCGTCGGTGGCATCGGGGCGGCCAAACCGGATGTTATCGCGGGCCGACGCGGCAAAGATCACCGGATCCTGTGGCACCAGCGCCATATAGCGGCGAAACGCATCGCGCTGCATATCGGCCAGCGCCACACCATCCAGCGTGATACGGCCAGACAGCGGATCATAGAACCGCAGCAGGGTTTGAATGATGGTGGTTTTGCCAGCACCCGAGGGGCCAACCAGCGCCACGGTTTCACCCGGCGCAATGGTCAGATTGACGTGATCCAGCGCCGGAATATCGGGGCGCGAGGGGTATTGAAACGACACATCCTCGAAGGCGATTGCGCCCCTGACGGGTTGGGCCAGCGCCACGGGCGCAGCGGGATCGGCCACGCTGTCACTGGCGTGCAGCAGTTCCATCAGGCGTTCGGTCGCGCCCGCCGCGCGCTGCAATTCGCCCCAGATTTCCGACAATGCGGCCACCGATCCGGCGACCATCACGGCGTAGATCACGAATTGCACCAGATCGCCCGCGCTCATCTCGCCGCCGCGCACATCGCGCGCGCCGATCCACAGCACGCCAACCACGCCCGAAAAGATCAGGAAAATCACGATCACCGTCATCGCCGCACGGGTGCGGATACGGCGGCGCGCCGCGTCAAAACTCAGCTCGGTCACGCCGTTGAACGCGCTTCGGGTCGGCTCTTCGTGGGTGAAGGCCTGCACCGCCTGCACGCTCAACAATGCCTCGGAGGCCGAGCCGGAGCTTTGCGCGATCCAGTCCTGGTTTTCACGGCTGAGAACGCGCAACTTGCGCCCCAATGTCAGGATCGGGATGATCACCACAGGCACGATCAACAGCACCAATCCGGTCAGTTTGGCCGAGGTGAACAGCATCAGCACCATGCCCCCGCCGAATATCAGAACATTGCGCAGCGCCACGGAAATCGACGAGCCGATCACCGAAAGGATCAGCGTGGTGTCGGTGGTGATGCGGCTTAACACCTCGCCCGTCATCACCTTTTCGTAAAACGCGGGCGACATGGCGATCACACGGGCAAACACCGCCTTGCGAATGTCGGCGACAACCCGTTCGCCCAGCCGCGTCACCAGCGCGTAACGCAGCCCCGTGCCCAGTGCCAACAGCGCCGCCAACACCAGCGCCGCACCGAAATACCAATCCAGCAGGCCGACATCGCCGACGTTGAAATTGTCGATCACGCGGCGCACGGCCAATGGCAGGGTCAGCGAAATGCTGGCCGTCAGTACCAGCGCGATACCCGCGCCCAGAACCCACAATTTATATGGCGAAAGAAACGGCGCAAGCGCACGCAGGGCGCCAACCTGTTTGGATTTTTCCCGCTCTTCGAGAATGGTTCTGGGTCCCCGGGCCATGTGCGCTCCTGTCTGGCTTGCGCGCAGGGGTGTAGAACGTCAAACGCCCACGGGCAAGCAAAAGCCCCTGCCACTGCCTGCGGCATTTGCGGGTTTTGGGGGTGACAATCGGCGCGCTTTACGCTCACTTACGGCGCAGGTTCCGGTATAGCAGCCGGAATAGGGAGCGTTTTCAAACCGAACCGAAAACCGGAGGGATATATTATGACTGATTTCACACGCCGCGGTGCCTTGGGCATACTGGGGGGCGCGGCCACCCTGCCGATGCTGGGCAGCCCCGCATTCGCCAAAACCAAACTGACCGTGGGCGCATTGCCGTTCACCAGCCACGCCGCCAGCTTTGTCGCGTTTGAACGCGGATATTTCGCGGAGGAAGGACTGGATGTCGAATTCAAGTTCTTTCAGGCGGCACAGCCCATGGCCGTGGCCATCGCATCGGGTGACGCCGATTACGCCGTGACCGCGATTTCCGGCGGTTTGATTTCGCTGGCCGAAAAAGGCGCGACCAAGGTGATTGGCGGCGCATTGTCCGAGGAAAAAGGCATCGACGGGCAGAAAATTCTGGCCTCCGATGCGGCGTTTCAGGCCGGTCTGACATCGCCCGCCGCATTGGCAGGCAAGAAATTCGGCGTCACGCAGGCGGGATCGTCGTTCCATTACATGGGATCGAAAATCGCCGAGGCCGAGGGCGTCGAGGTCGAATTCATCCCCCTGCAAAAGGTCGGTGCGGTGATCGGCGCGCTGAAATCGGGCCAGATTGATGCGTGGTCCATTGTGCCCCATATCGCCAAACCGCTGGCCGGATCGGGCGCGGTGCATATCATCGGCAATGTCGCCGACTACCTGCCGGATTATCAGGTCACCACCGCCTTTACCTCGGCCAGCAATGCCGCCAATGAACGCGCCAAAACCGAAGCATTCCTGCGCGCGTTTTCCAAAGGCGCGGCCGATTTCAACGCCGCATTGGTGGACAAAACCGCAGGTGATGACGGCGCCGAGGACATGGTCAAACTGATCCACAAATACGTCTATACCGACCGCGAATATGAAAAGGCGAAATCAGGCATCGTCAACGGGGCCATGCGCCTGAACGAAGGTGCGGCGCTGAACATGGCATCGGTCAATGATCAGGTGAACTGGTTCAAATCCGAAGGTCTGGTCAAGGACAGCATCACCACCGAAATGCTGGTCGATACATCCTACGTCAAAACCCTATAAACCACACGGGCGGGGCTGTTGTGGCCCCGCCCCTTGCAGGAAAATCCATGGATCTGCGTATTGAAAACCTGACCCACCGTTATGGCGACATGACGGTGCTGTCCGACATCAACCTGACCATCCCCGAAGGGCGCATCGTGTGCATTGTCGGCCCGTCGGGCTGTGGCAAATCCACCCTTTTGCGGATGCTGGGCGGGTTGGAACGCCCGGATCAGGGCGCGGTTCTGCAACAGGGCGGCGTGCCTGATGGCTGCCTGAACCCGCTGACCTATGTGTTTCAGGATTTCGCGCTGCTGCCATGGCGCAACGTGGCCGCAAACATCGCGCTGGTGCTAGAGGATCACGGGATCGCCAAACCCGAACGCAGCCGCATTGTGGCCGATGTTCTGGCCCGCACCAACCTGTCGGATTTCGCGCAGGCCCTGCCCCGCCAATTGTCGGGCGGCATGAAACAACGGGTCGCCATAGCCCGCGCATTGGCCGTCAACCCCGCCGTGATGCTGCTGGATGAACCCCTGTCGGCGCTAGACGCCCAGACCCGCGAATTGTTGATGGATGATCTGGTGGCGCTGTGGACCCGCCAGCCCTTCACCGCCGTCTATGTCACCCATAACCTGTCCGAAGCGGTGCGTCTGGGCCATCGCATTGTGGTTCTGTCGCGCCGCCCCGGCACCATCCGCGAGGTGGTGGAAATTGACATGCCGCTGGCTGATCGCCGCGCCGGTGATCCGCAGCTCGATGCGCATCAGTCCCACCTGTGGCAATTGATGCGACAAGAGGCCGAAGCCGCCGACAAGGAGCTGGCCAGTGCCTGACGCCACATCACAAAACACCGCGCCACAAATACCCGCAGCAAGCGCAACGGAAACCCCCGTGCCGTTTCGTGGCGGCGGATTTCGCCCGATGCCGGTGCGCGGTGCCGGGCTGGCGCTGTTCGTATTCCTGATCGCGGTGATCCAATGGGGCACCAGCGCGGGCTGGATATCCAACCTGACCCTGCCGCGCCCGTCGGATGTGGCCGCTACATTGGTGCAGTTGTATAAAACCGGATTGCTGTGGGAACATATGATCCCGTCGCTGACCCGGCTTGCCGTCGGTTCTGCGCTTGGCATAACGGTGGGCGTGGGGGTGGGCGTGTTGATCGGGCTGTTTTCCCTGATCCGCGCAGGGCTGGTGCCGCTGGTCGCCGCCCTTTTCCCGATACCGAAAATCGCGCTGCTGCCGCTGTTCGTGATCTGGTTCGGCATCGACGAAGGGTCGAAATACGCGCTGATCGCGCTTGGCACCTTTACCCCCACTGTGGTCGCCACCTATGGCGCGGTGGATAACGTCGATCGCACGCTGATCCGCATGGGGCAAAGTTTCGGGCTGACATGGTGGTCGATCATCCGCAAAATCGTGCTGCCCGGCGCATTGCCCGGCATCCTGTCGGGGCTGCGGATATCACTGTCCATCGGGATCATTCTGTTGGTCGCCGCCGAAATGCTGGGCGCGCAGCGCGGCATCGGCGCCTATATACTCGAGGCAGGCTCTCTCTATGATCTGGAACGGCTGTTCGCGGGGGTTGTGATCCTGTCGGCGCTTGGCGTGCTGATTTCCACCCTGATCGGCTGGATCGAAAAACGCCTGTTGGTCTGGCGCAACTAGCAACAGTATTTACACAAATAATGCCGGAATACATGGGCCGCGCCCGCCCCTGCCCACCATAGGGAAACGGCCACAAACCATACCCCATCGCAGGGTGCAGCCAGCCGGAAAAACAGAATTTTGTTATGGCCTGCACCCACGCCACCTTCTCCTCCGAAGGCGGCGCGGGCGGGCGCCCGGCGCATTCGCGGGCTGCTCCCGATGACTGAAAACAGCACCGGGAATCTTTCGTTACAAGGTTATTAATAATGATGTGTACCATTTCGTCAAGCGAGAGCACCCCGGAGTGAAACAGAGGCGGGTCGCATCGGGAAAGGGCTGCGGCACATCTGCGCAAAACCATACGCAACCGTATGCCGAAACGCATCGGTGATCGCCGGTGATCCGGCGGCAAAATATCGCCAACATTGAGGGGGGGAATGCTGGAGCGGGCGGCGGGAATCGAACCCGCGTCATTAGCTTGGAAGGCTAAGGTCTTACCACTACACAACGCCCGCGTAGCAGTGCCTGACCTAAGTCATCGGTTTGCCATCGTCAAGAGCGACCCAACCCAATTGCGGCAAGATGCACATCAACCGCCCCGATTCGCGCAAAACGGGCACCCCATGTGCCGCCCGACGGCGCGCCCATAGTGGCACCGCGCAAGATTCACGATAGATTCACGCCAGAATTGAAATTTTTTAACGCAAGAAAACAATCGCTTACCCGCAAATCAAACTGCGGATGATCCGGTTTCCGCCGATTCCGCCGCCTGACCGGTTTGGGATCATTGCCGAAAAATACAGCCACAAGTAGCCTTATCAGCAGGGTTATTTTGCCCACTCGATTTTAAAACGCCTTTTTACCAGATGCATTCCCACCGGGAGAACCACAATGGCACGCCAAGCCGGTATTCCAATCGTTGCGCTTTTCGACACCACCGATCAGATCAATCAGGCGCTTCCGGCGCAGATCTCGGATTTTTTCAACCGCTTTGTCGCGATAGAACTGGAAAGCCGGATCAGCGATGGCGCGGTGATCCAGACGGGGCGGTTGCAATCACTGGATGTGGTGCTGGCCGGTCAGGATGTCGATGATTTCGACCTTGGGTTCGCCAAATTGCGGATGTCGGGCATCACCACGGGCATCCCGTTCCAGTTTGCCAAATCCCGCGCCGCCATTGCCGATGATCTGGAACCGGGCGCGGATGCGTGGCAGTTTGACCTGTTCCTGACCGATTTCACATTGATTTTCGACGGGCTGGTCGGCGCAAGACCTGTCAAGGAAAGCGGCACAACCCCGCGCCATCTGGAACCCCTGCCAAACCGCCCTCCGGTCGCGTTCACCGGCAGCGCCGCGTTTCGCATTGAAAAATCCGCCCCCGATGCGCAGGTGGTGACCCGTTTCATCAATGTGATCGAGGGCAGCGACCCCTTTCTGCCCGATGCATTGTCAGGCGGTGTGGGGCAGATCACCTGTTCACCGCCGCATTTCGTCTGTGACAAATCTGGGTTCGGCTTCACCATCCGCGATCTGATGTTTGACGGCAGCACGCGCAGCTCTCCGCCGTTTGTGATTGAACGCGGGCAATCGGCGCAATGGGTCGGGTTCGCCCTGCGCGAGGCGACGGTTTATTCTCCCGCTGCCGCGCTTGGCACCGGCGGGATATCGGCCACGCTGCGCGATTTCCTGATTGGCGATCCCTTGGGATTACAGGGCGAACTGGAGGTGCAGTTCGGCCGCTCTCCGCTGGCCGCATCCACATTTGTGTTCACCCAAGATGGCGCAAATATCAACACCGGGTTCGATTTCAACAATGGCACGCTGGAAATCAGCGCATTGGCAGGCGAACGCGTGGCCATCACCGCCAGCCTGACCGTGCCAGCCCCCCCCGCCAGCGACCCCGACGGCATCACCGATTACGAGGCCGAGTTCGATTTCCCGCATCAGGCGGCCATCACCGGCGACAGCGCCACCGGACAAATCGCCCATAACGAACAGATCAAAATCACCCCGATCGAGGTGATCGGCACCGGCCCCACTGCCCGCCGCTTGCGCAAACCGCATTTCACCGTGCGCATGGTCGCCAGCGGCAAGGCCCCCGATCTGTCGGTCGATATCAATGGCACCGGTCTGGACAATGTGGTCGACCTGACCGGCCCCGTGGCCGCGATGGACGGGCTGGTGCTGACCGCCAGCCCCGATCCCGCCAGCACCAGTGCCACGTTCAAATGGGCCTGCCCTGCACTGGGCATAGATCACGAGGGCACCAGCCTGACGCTGGCCCTGCCCGCCACGGCGCGCGGCATCCATCACATTGAAATCACAGAAAAAGACGCAACAAACAAAGGCCCGACCCGATTGCGGTTGCGCCTGCGCGAGGCCGATCAGGGCGCGCTGCTGATCGGGTGCGAGGACGGCGTTTTTGCCGCCTCTGATCCCACAACCGCGCTGCCCCCCGCCGCCCTGCTGGGCACCTATGACCTGAGCGATTTTCACGGCAGCGGCGCGCTGTCCGCCGCCAATGATGCGGGCGAATTGACCGGCGGCACGCTGACCCTGCCCGCAGGCACCATCGCCGAGGTGGCGATAGACGAGGGCGGCGCAGCGGCGGTGCAAATCAATGACCGTCATGTGCAGGTCCTGTTCGAATTCGACGATTCAGTGGCGCAGCACTGGGGACCGGCGCAGCCATTCGGCGATGCGGGGTCCAACATCCATCAGGCGCTGCTGACATGGGCCGCAAATTACCCCGATGCGCAGTTTCAGGTGTTCGGGCGCTGCGATGATGTGGGCAGCGACAGCTATAACGTGGGGCTGGCCACGCGGCGCGCCGATGCGGTTGTCGCCCTGCTGACCACCGCGTCCGGCAGCACGCCCGCAGTGGCCAACGCCATCAGTGCCTATGGCGAACAATCCATCGGTGCGCTGCTCCCCGGTGCCGCCGATCTTATCGACCCGGTCGAGGCGGAAACCTCGGGCCGGTTGATCAACACCACCCATGTATCCGATGGCTGGCCCACCGATTCAGGCGGCAACGGTTTGCGCAGCAACCCGCCCGATTCCAGCCGCGAATCCATCCGCCGCATATACCGCCGCGCCGATATCTATGCGGTGGGTGGCACGGCGCAGGGCACATCGGTGCGCACCACCGAATCCGCCATCGACCCGACCCGCCGCCGCGTTTTGGTGCCTGCCACGGGGCGCGACACCGCGCCATCGGACAATGACAACGCCAAATCCGATTATCGCGTCAAACTGGTGCTGGGGTGGGACCGCGCGCGGTTCACGGGCTGGTCCGATCTGGTGCCAAATCTGGCCGAGCTGGAATACGCATGGACCCCCGACAGTGACGGCATCAGCCTGACCGCCGAGGTGCTAACGGTATACGGCAAATGGATTTTTGACGATCTGACCGGATTCACCGAATTCACCGTTGGCCTGAAATCCGAAGGCGGCGATGGTTTGGCCCGCACCGAGCAGGCCAATCTGGTCGCGGCCTTTTCGCTGGGGCCGATGTTGGCCTCGGGGGTGGATTTCGACAATGACGCCATCGGATCGACCGCGCGACTGGCCGCTTTGGCCGCTGTTACGGGGTTTGCGGGGGTCGATATGGGCGATGGTCCCCTGATCGCTGCGGGGTCGAAATCGACCCTTGTGGGTCTGGAAAGCAAAACCAGCACCCGCACGCTGGAAAACCCCTTTGAAAGCCTGAAAACCCAGCTGACCATCAGCTATAGCAACGAATTGCACGTGAATACCGGTGCTTTGGGGTTGAAAACTCGCGAACCGATGAAACTGCGTTACGACAATGTCGGCGTGGAATTCGACAACACCGACCCCGACGCGCCGCTGCTGGAAAAGCTGGGCGTGGTCTATGAATCCGATTCCATGACGATCGAGGACAGCGGATTGTGGGAGATCAGCGGCCCCTTGCAAAAACTGCTGCGGGTCACCGAATTTCGCATGGGGGTCGGGTCGTTCTGGGTGGAACCGACGCTGGCCGTGGCGCTGGATCTGGGCGTTGTCGAAATATCCGAGGCCTCGTTTCGCGTTACGTTTAACACCGATGCCAGCGGCAATGTGACATTCCCGCCCGAATTCAGCCTGCGCGGATTGTCGGCCAAGGTCGATATCCCCGCCGCGCTAAAGGGCGAAGGGCGGTTGAAGATCGAGGATGGCGGGATCATCAAGGCGGGCATCGACGTGACCGTGATCCCGCTGCAAATCCGTGCAGCTGCGGCATTGGCCGTGGGGTCGCCACCCGAAATCGCGCCTGCGGTGTTCATGAATCTATATGCCCGCGTGCAATTCCCCGGTGGGATTCCGCTGGGTCCGCTGCCGCTGGCGATCCACGGATTTATCGGCCAGACCGTGATCAACGGCACCCGCGATGTGGTGGACACCACCGATATCGTGACCCGCGAAATCGGCTGGTGGCGTAAAAACCCCGAGGACAAATATGAACCGATGCGCGGCCAGCACGCGCTGGGGCTGGGCGTGGTTCTGGGCACCCTGCCCGATGCCTCGTTTTCGCTGTCCGCTGTGGGCATGGTTGTGGTCGCTTTCCCCGACCCCGAGGTTATTCTGGGGGTCGAGGTCAACCTGCTGTCCCTGCCCGACACCACCGCCAAGGACAAGAAAGACGGGCAAACCGCCGCGATCACCGGCCTTGTGGTGATTGATGACGAGGCCGTCAGCATCGCCGTATCCGCCGAATACGAAATCCCCGAAATCCTGAAGGTAAAGGTGCCGTTTTCGGCCTATTTTCCCTATCCCGGCAGCGGCAAGAACGTGTATATCCGGCTGGGGTCGGACAATGTGAACGGGCGCACGGGCGAACCGATCACCCTGACCCTGCTGCCCAGCACCATCAACCTGCAAGCATGGTCATATCTGATGATCGAAGGCGGCGGCATCACCTCGCTGGGGGGCGAGGCCGGTTGGGATTTCGACGGGTTTGCCATTGGTTTCGGTGCCGGTGTCGGCATCGAATGGAAGGCAGGGCCGATTGGGCTGTCGGCCTCGGCCAAGATCCTTGTCGGGTTGGGCACATCGCCCCTGGTGATCAAGGGCGGGCTGTTCGTGAACGGCAAGCTGGATCTGGTCGTGGTGTCGATTTCGGCGCGTGGCGACATCGTGCTGACCTATATGGACCCGCCAAATGCACCATCGTCCCTGTCGCTGGAGGGCGAATTCTGCGGCGAGGTCGATTTGTTTTTCTTCTCGCTCAAGGGCTGTGTCGAATTTTCATTCGGCAGCCCGCCCGCGATCACCCCGCCTGCACCGCCGCCCCCCGTCACATCGGTTTCCCTGACCGACCGCGTGGGCGCGGTGATGGGCGAGGCCACAACAGGCACGCCCCAAGGCGAGGCAATTTTCGATTTCGTCGAAATCGACGGGGTGTCGCAAAATCAGGGCGTCCCGCCCGAAGACAACCACACCGTCTGGCCCGACACGGTTCCGGTGCTAAATTTCGCGCATTTCATCAAGGACAACCTGCCAAGCGGAGGCCAGTTCGACCCCGCATCGCAACCATCGGGCGAGGCGTGGTTTGGCTCCAGCCGGTTGAAATATGCCTATCGGCTGGATGGCGTCACCCTGCGCAAGGTCGGCGGCGGCCTGGTCGTCGACCCGTCCGGCGCGGCGCTGCAATCGGCATGGACCCATTCACCGTCGCGCGCCGCCGATGACACATCCGGCAGCGGCAGCGCCACCCCTTCGGGGGCCGAGGTCACGCATCTGCAATTGCTGAACTGGGAACCATGGGCATGGGCGCGCAGCACGCAGGATGGTGGCGCAGGCCAGCCCGGCGACCCCGCCACATTGATCGAACGCATCTGCGATCCGGTGCCCGAACCGCGCCGCGCCTGCCTGATGGGCAGCGCCGCCGATGTGATTTCCCTGACCGAGGCGCGGCTGAAACGCAACGCGCCCGCCCCCGGCCCCTACCCCAGCAAATTCATCGGCAAGGGCCAGTCGTTCATGACCCGCAACGGGGTGGTGGCAACGCAGCAATCGCTGACGTCATTGCTGGCCACGCAGGGGTTGAACCCGCGCGGCGGTGGTGTGGTCGACACGCCCAATGTGACCTACGCCGGTCAGGTCCTGCGTCAGGGGTATCGCCTGCCCGGAGCCGAAGAAATCACCGCCGATGGCCCGCACCCCGTGGCCCTGCCATGGCGTGCCAATCTGGATCGCGATGTGACCAACGGCGAGTTGTTGCTGCTGGTCTGTCAGGATCACAGCGGTGATAGCGGCGGCGGCGGCAACTGCTATATGTTCGAGGATGTGAAACCCGGAGAACAGGCCACGCGGTTCGATCTGAAACCGTTCCATGTGTCGGCGAAATCGCCCAACTCTCCGCTGGAAATCAGCGACAAGGTGGATCTCTCCCGCCCCGCCGATCCGCGTGTCGGTTCGGATGGCAAGGCCGACCTGATCATCACCAACCCCGGTGCCAATCTGGAACTGAAAACCCCCTGCCACCAGTTGGAGCTGTATTATTACCGCGCCGGTTCCGGCGAGGTGATTTTCACCCTGCATCACAATGATGGCAGCACCACAGAGGTGGTGGCCGATGCCCCGTCATCCGCGCCGATGCTGACCACCCTGAATTCCGACAGCGGAATCAAGTGGATAGAGGTCGACCTGAAGGCCAAGCAGATCAATCTGTATCGTGTGTGCTGCACCAAACCGGGCGAGGATGGCCAATCGCCCGGCCGTGATTGTCTGAACCTGCAGGCGCTGCCCGCAGCCATCGACGGCAAGAACAGTTTTGATCTGGATGGCGCGACATTCACTGCCAATAAATCCAATCAGAGCTTTCGCCGCGCTGATGGTGTCAACGCCAGAACCACGCCCGCGCGGCGCGGCAATGATGGCGCGACCGAACTGGTGATGCCGTTTGACGGCATGGCGGTGGACCTGCCCGCGGGCTGCACCCATATGGAAATCTCGCTTATGCTGGGGGCCGGTGCGGTCACCATCAAAGGCTTTGATGCAGACGGAAAAGAGGTGGCCAGCGTTACCTCTCCCGGCACGCAAAGCATCGGTCTGACGCTGACCCTGACGGCCAGCACACCCATCGTTCGGCTGGAATTCACCGGCGGCAATGGCGAGGCGCTGATTTATCAAATCTGCTGTTTGCGCCCCGCCGATCCGGCCAAACCGGATACAAATTGCATTGATCTGGGCGCGCTGCCCAAGGATATCGACGGTAAAACCAGCGCCGAGGTGCAGGGGATCAAGATCGAACCGCTGAACCGTCAAACCATCCGGCTGGCCGATGCGGTCGACACCGATCCGGTGGTCCAATCGGGGCAGGACAAAGGGATGGAATTGCAGATCAACCGCGATGGTCTGGCCTTGCATCTGCCCAAGGGCTGCACCGATCTGGAACTGCATGTGATGCAGTTCACCAATGAACCCGTGGTCGCCGATGGCTATAACGCCGACAAACATATCATCGCCAAGGGCGAAGGCGGCGCGGCGCAGAAAACTCCGCATATCATCCGCCTGACCGCCGATGAGCCGATCACCACCGTGGTGCTGTCGGGTGGCGGCCACGAGGGCGTGATTTACCGCATCTGTTGCCGTGACGGTGCCGCCAGCGTGCCGAACAACCGCTGCATCGCGTTCAAAAACGCCCGCCTGATCACCCGCGCCGTGGCGCAACTGGAACAGGACGGGCTGACCTTTGCCGACCCCAAGGGCGCGAAATCCCTGACCATCACCGATCAGGTCACCCTGATCGAGGGATCAGCGAAGGAAGGCGCGGATAAAGTCAATGAATTGTCATTTGGCACCAATGGGTTGACCATCGCCCTACCGCATCCTTGCAGTGATGTGCGCCTTGCGATGGCCATGGCCAAAGGCACCGCATACGAGGTCGTCGCACTGGACCGGAACGGCGAAAAACTGGTGGGCGAAGGCGGCGAAACCACAGGCCGGATCCTGCGCGTCACCCTGAAATCCAAGGCGATTACCCGTGTCGAAATCCGGGTCAAGGACAAGGCGCTGCTGACCGACATTTGCCTGCGCGAAGTGGGCGCGGGCGGGTCAACCACCGACACATCGACAGGCGGCAAAACCGAAACCGGCAGCGGCATGATCGACCTGCCCGTTGTCACATCAGAAGATGTCGATGGCGACGGTCGCCCCGCCACATGGCCCGGCAAACTGTTGCAAAGCTTTACCCGCAAGGATGGCAAGACCTGCGGCTATGTTCTGTATAAAATTCCGGGCGGATCAGATGCATTCGACCGCGTGATCGTCACCCCGCGCAGCAAGGCACAGGAAATCACGTTGATGGCCCTGTGCGGTGTCGATGAACGCGCCGCCCTTTGGCAGACCCGCGATGTCGAAACCCGCGAGGAACTGGTGGACACCCTGACGGGAACTGCCGCCGGCAGCGACCGCCCTGTCCTGCTGGACCCCGACAGCGAATACGAGGTCGAGGTGGCCTGGTCATGGCAGTCGTGGGTCGGCGAAGAGGACAGCGACAACGCCCCCGCCACGCCCCCCAATGGTGATTTCACCGCAGGGGCGGCGCAGGTGTTCAGCTTCCGCACCGCACCCGAGGATGCCTCCCTATCCTTGTTGCAGGACGGGGCAAACGAATACATCTTTGATCCGCGCGATCTGGACCGCTATCTGGTGGGCAGCGATCCGGCCAACGGCGCGATTGCCCATTTCACCGACGATCCGGTGGTGTTCCATTTCTCGCAGGATCATGTGGCCAATCTGCTGGACCGCTACGGGCGTGAATTGAACATCGAAATCCGGCGCACAGATCCGCCTGCGCAATCGGGTGGCGATATTTCCGCCCTGATCGCGCCCCTGCCCGGTGCCTTGCAGATGCTGGCCCTGCCCGACGCATTGCTCAGCGATTTTGACATCCGTCTGAACGCCGCCGCCGAGGGCAAACCCTGCATCCCCGGTGTGGAGCGCATCGCCGGTGGTGGTGCCACGCTGGCGGGGACATTCCCGCTGGAACCGCGTGTCATGTATGACGCCGATCTGATGGCGCGCCAGCTGGCCGATCCGGATGCGAAAATCCGCGTGCAGGCCAGCCGGTTCATGACCTCGCGCTATGCCAACCCTGTGGAAATGGTTCAGGCGCTTGGCATGAATACCGATGGCAGCACGGCGCCCGTGCCAATGCAGGAACTGATCCTGGATGCCAGCGCCAGCCTGCCCACCGATGTTCTGCCCGCATCCGACAGCGCGTTCGACAATGCGATGGCCGATATGGGGATGGACACACTGGGCCTGCCCGATGGCAACCCGCGCATGTTCCAGATCTGGCAACCGGATGCCAGCGGCACAGCCATGCATATGGTCGGCCTGTTGGTGGATGCGCTGGAACCGCTGGACCGCGACGCCGCCGTGATCAACGGGGGCAAGGTCGACCTGACCATACGCTGCCGTCTGGATCACGCGATAATCGGCGCGGCGCGGTTTGATGTGGTGCGCCGCACCCGCAACGCCACCCGCATCCTGTTGGCCGCGCCGCCCGGATTTACCGCACCGCTGGCGACCAACCATCTGGCACTGCAATTCGAAACCAGCGACGGCCCCCTGATCGGGCGCCAACACCTGCGCGCCGTGCCGCTTGTCATGCAAATCGAAGGGTTCTGATCATGGATACCTATAACAACTCCGGCCTGTTGCACCTGTCTGCACTGTTTATTGACGGGTCTGACAGTCACGCCCGCGCCGGTGCGCATCTGAAAATCGCGCAGCACCCCCTGTTGGGTCTGCCTGTCACCCCCTTTGTGATCGAACGCGCCGATGTGACGGACAAGGATATGGCGCGGCTGAATTTCCGCGACGCCGCGCTGTTTCGCGACCAGAACGGTGTGGTGCGGGTGCCGCCCTTTTCCATCGCTCAGGGGGAGGAGATCACAATCAACCTGCCCACCAGCCCGAACATACAGGCCATCTGGGCCGAAATCATCATGGACCCGGCGGGCGATAATGAACCAAGGGCGCGGGCCTATCTGCGATCTGTCGCGGGCGAGGATGCCTATCTGGGTCAACGCAGCGGCATGCCACTGGCGTTTACCGGCGCGGGCATTGTGCGGCTGGTGCTGCGCGGCGTTGGCACGGTTGTCGGCCTGCGCTGGCTGAACGCTGCGGACAAACAGAAACTGGATTACCGTGTGGTGGATGTGTTGAACCTGCCCCATGCGGGCGGGCCGCGCTATGCTGCGCTGACCAATTGGGGCAACCTGTGCGACCACCGCCGCGATACCCAGACCCCCAAACGCCGCCCGATGCAGGACACAAACGGTGCCCCCGCCCGCGCCGCCGCGCCCGTCCATAACACCAGCGAGGAAAAAGAACGGATCGAGGCGTTTTTCAGCGAATTATCCGCGCCATTGAACGATTTGATCACCGCCGCCCCGCCGCAGCTGGATCAGGTGATGCTGCGTGAATTGCTGGATGCGGACGGTAATAACATTTCCGAGGACGGCAGTGGGGAAATCCGCATCCGGTCCTTGGGTCTGTTCCTTCAGGCGCAGGCCGAACCCGGCATGGCCAGCTATTGTGGATATAAAACGCTGGACCGTGACAAACTGGACAGCAGCAATCACCGGCTCAGCCTGTATCGCCTGACGGCGGTGTTTCAGAACCCTGCCAATGGCGTGCTGGAACAGGCCCGCGAACGCGGAGAGGTCTTTGCCGACCTGATCGAGGCTGCACGGCAAGGGAGCGAGCTGCTGCCCCCGCAACAATTGGCGGAACTTTGGAATAACCTTGCCGGATCATTTCTGATCAAACGCAAAATCACCGCCAAATTCGAACTGGAGCGGCGCAATTGCATGGCGCTTGGCGGGGTGGCGGTGGCGGATCATCGCGCCGTGTTGCAACCGATGGCGCGCCCCGCGCTGGATAAACCCGAACACCAGCACTGGCTGCCCACAGATGAGGAAGACCCCCGCCGCGTGGTCGAAACCGGGGTGCGCGATCTGGTGGCAGGCTCTGCCATTGCCGCAACCCGCCGCCAACCCGTCAGCAGTGCGCAATATTTCCCGCAAAACAGCGAAGTGGTGGATGGGGGCGGTAAGGTCTGGCGCGCCCTGATCCTGCCCAATATCCCGCAGGCGGGGGGCTTTGCCACGCCAGTTCCCCCCGCGGGTCTGCCCGATGCGTTCATCAGCGATTCATATGTGGGGCCGGACGAATTTCGCCTTTATGCGGCGCAGATGGACAGGTTCGGTCGTTACTCCGACTGGGTCAATGTGCAGGGCGACAAGGGGCCGCGCCCCAAACCGCCGCGCCCCGTGGTGCAGGGCAATTACCGCCAGCCCGATGTGGCCAGCGGCAGCCACAGGGGCCGCGTCACCGCCACGGTGCCGATGCCCGATGCCGCCACCTTGGCGCCGGGGTCCTATCCGCTGTCCCATGCCCGCCTGACGGTAACGGTGGACGGGGCCGCATTCGGTGCGCCGGTCGATTTGCCCGTGACCACGCTGGTGTCGATCTATGTCGATGGCAACACCCCGCCCCAGCCCCCCGCAACCCCGGAAGACGACCGATGGGCCGTGCAAACCCAATTCGACGGGCCGGTTCTGGCCGCGCTGGCCAGCAAGAAAATGGAGATCACCGCCGTCTGGATAGATACCGAGGGGCAGGTATCGACCCTGTCGGAGCCGTTGCGGTTGACGATGACAGACCCCTACCCGCCCGCGCAACTGTCGCCGATTGACACTCTGCTATATGCTGCGCGCCCCGATGCGACAGGCAAATCATGGGTCGAACGCAGCCTGCCCAAACCCGCCAGCGGCACTGCTTATGCGGTCTATTACACCGATGAAAACCGCCTGCGTGATCATTTGAACAACCTGGGCACGCCCGCCGCATTGAGCGTGGTCGCCACGCTGGAATCCGAAACCGACCCGGTGCAACGCGCCGTCGCGCTCGAGGCGAACGAAGCGCTTTTCCCCGGTTTCCTGTTTGAACGGCTCAAGGGGGTGACGCAGGAAATTGACAGCGCGGGCAATATGGAATTCCGCCATGCGCTGTCCGGTTCGCTGAAATTGTTAAGTGGTTACAAGGTCGTAACCGAGGCCACAGCCACCGCCGCCCGCCCCGATCTGGAAACCGTGCAAACCGTGTTTTACGGCGTGCCCAACAGCGAACCGCCCAGCCAGCCGGTGATCACCGCACGTCAGGTCGCGGGCACCGGGGGCGAACCCGATCTGGTGGTCGAACTGACCATCACTCACCGCCCCGGCGTGACCGAGGCCCGCAGCGCACGCCTGCGCCGCACCCGTTCCGGCGTGGTCGACCCGATCCGCAATCCGGTGATTGGCACAGCCATATTCGGCCCTGTGGACCCTGACACCGGCCTGCAAACCGCCACCTATCGCGATACGGGCAGCGCCCTGATCGCCCCCGCCGCCCGCCTGTCACCCTTTATCAAATACGCGTGGCTGGCCGAGGCGCAGGGCGCGCCCGAACCCGGTTCCACCACCCCTTCGGGCGACCCGATGGGCGCACGATGGAGCAAACCCAGCGCCCCCGTCACGCTGGATGTGGTGCCCGATACGGCCCCCGCCGCGCCCCTGTTCAACGCCCGATCCGGCAGCACCGTGGCGGGCGGCATTCAGGGGTTGGAAATGACCTTTGATGCGGCGGGCGATCTGGTGCCCACCTCGCTTGGCCCATGGGTGGTGGCGGTGGACCGCCGCCTGCCCGATCAGGCGATGACCCGCATCACCGAACGCGCCGCCGGGGCTGGCACCAGTTTCACCATCGCGGGCGACCCTGATGATGCGACATTCATAACCCCAACCGGCACCCTGTTCCGGTTGCGCCTGATTGACCCGCTGGGGCGGCAAAGCCCCCCCGTCGATCATGTGATCTAAGCCAAGAAAAGGACCAGACCGATGCCCGATCTTTCCCCTGCCCCGTCCACGCTTGGCCTTGCCTCCCCTGTTTTGGGTCCGTGGTTCCAGACCGCCAGCAGCGATGACAGCGACCTAGGCGATTTGGGCATGCCCGATGCCGATCTGGGCTGTGCCATGTCACTGCCCGATGGCGCGATCTGGAACGCGCCTGCGGGTGGGTTGCTGTCCTATCTGGTGGCAAGTGCCACGCGGCCCAAACCGCTGGCCACCCTGCGACAGGCCGATGGCAGCGCCGCCTTTGCCGACAATGCAATGGTGGTGCTGTTCACCCTGCTGCCCGAGGTCGCAGCGCGGCTGGCCGCCCTGTCACATGCCGCCCCGCGCCCCGACAGCACCACCGCCGCCACCGCAGGGCAGGCCACCCGCCCCGTGATCAACCGTTTCGCGATTGAACTGGCCGCAGGCACAATCAACAGCACCGCCGCGCTGCACAATATCCTGCCGGATAAGGACGCCGCCGACCTGCGTCAGGTGTTTAACGGGCTGGCCAGTGATGCGGAAAAATCGCTGTATCTGGGGCTGGGCTTTTCCGCCGGTTTCAGCAATGCCAGCAAACCCGCCACCATCCTGCGCCGCCCCGAAAAGGACGATGCCCGCCTGTTGGAAAACAACACAGGTGCGCCGCTGGCGGTGAAGCTCTGGGCGTTTGACATTCACGGGCGTGCCTATGATGCGGGCACGGTCGCGGCGGTGTGGGCCCATCTGGCCACCACCCCCTGGGACAACCTGTGGGCCGCGTCAAATGCCAACCGCCAGCGCACCAAATCCGTCACCGCAGGGCGCAGCGTGCATTTGCTGAACGCCCACGAAGGCCCGCTGGAACCCGCCATTCAGGCCCGCATCACCGGCCAGTTGACCGACCTGACCGCCATTGGCACATCCGATGTGCTGTTCACTGCGGGCAGCGCCCCCGCCATCGGGTTTTCCGCCGCGCCCTCGGCCAATACCGACACCGCGCCGATCCCGCGTATCGCGCCGCTGCCCGCTGGCCCCTACGCCGCGCCCGCCAGCGCCACGCCCTTTGCCGGATGGGGCGGAACGGGGGCCTTGGCGCGCGATACCCTGCGCGTGGCCATCACCGATATCGAAACCATGACCGTGGGCCAGCCCCGCACCGCCGACACCGCACAGGCCGACCCGCGCCGCCGCATTTCACCCGCCCGCAACAGCGCCGCAACGGTGTTTCTGCCCACCATTGATCAGGTCGCGACCGAGGTCATGGCCCGTTTCAACGCCACCAATGCCACGGTGCAATTCATCGCGCCGGAGCTGGATCAGTTCTGGGGGCCACAGGCCATCACCGCGCATACGGGTGGCGATCCATACGCCAGCGAATGGGATGATCCGGCCTTCACCGCCCATTGCATCAAGGGATCGGGCAGCCTGACCACCGTGATTGCCGAAAACCAATCCGTGGCGATCCATTTCGACACCACCCTGCCCGCCGGGGCATGGGTGCGGGCATGGCCGCACGGGCGCGATCTGACCACGGGCCGCAGGTTCCGCATGACGGGCGGCGCGGCGCGGGTCGACGGATCGGGCAGCGCCCTGTTGATCCTGCCGCTGCCCGATGGCAAAAATGGCGACGGAAGCGATGCAGAGCAGTTCAGTTTCGATCTGATGCTGATCACGGATGCGGCCTCGCGAATATACCCCGACAGACGCGCCAACCGTCCTGCGGTGGACGCCGCAACGCTGGTGGATATCACCGCACTGACGGGCACCCAGACATTGTATTGCCCGCAAACCGGCAGCCCCCTGGCCGCCGGGGCCAATGAAATCCCGCCGGGTGCGGGTATCATCGTGACCGAGGGCGCAATTACCGACCATGATTTCACCGCGCTTGACCCTGCCAGCCTGCGCGCCAGCGATATCGCCACATCCCTTGCCAATGCCGCCGCAACGGGCGACACCGTGATCACCCGCGATCCGGCATTTGTGCAGACCAGCCCCGGCGATCTGGCCGAGGATGCGCAGGCAGGCGGCCCCGCGCGGGTGCATAATTCAGGGTTCCACAAACCCGCCAGCGGCCAGTCTATGTATGATCTGGCCGCCTATGACACCACCGGCAATCAGGGGGTGATCGGCGCATTGGCCGCCCGCGCCGCATGGCATGAATCACCGCCCCCCGCCCTGACCCATGCGGGCGTCAGCGCCGCGCCCGAAATCCATGGTGCGGGTGTGGCTGTGGCTGGCCCCGCCGCCGATGCGCTGCGCTTGCTGATGCGCGAACGCGCCCCCGACGGCATCGGCGATTTCATATCCACCATGGGCGTGCCGATCACCGCAGCCACCGCCGTCACCACTGCGGGACCATGGACCGCCCTGCTGGAAACCGCGGCCAAAGGCACCCATGGCCATATGCTGATGAGCCTGATCCCCAACAGCTTTAACCCCGGTGAAACATGGGACAATGCCGACCCCGCCAACCAAGGCATCAAACAGCGCATTGATGCGGCACTGGCCAGCCTGCCCGGCGGGCTGACCACCGACGGGTTGATCGACAGCGCCAATTTCGACGACGACACCGCCGCCGCCGCATTTGATCGCGTGCTGGACAAAAGCAGGAACGGCGCGCAGGGGTTTGCCCGCGCCGCCATCGCCGCCATCAACCGCGCCGAGGATCTGATCTGGCTGCAAACCCCCGCGCTGGACAACGAAAGTTTCGCCCATGATGACGGCGACATCCATCTGCTGAACGCCCTGACCACGCGGTTGGCGGCCAATCCCGCGCTGCATTGCATTTTCCTGCTGCCGCAAAAGCACCTGCCGGACCGCAACATCAAGCTGAGCCAGGTGCGCAAATCCGCCATTCAGGCCGCCCTGGAGGCATTGGAAACCGCCGCCAAGGACCGCATCACATGGGTCACCCCCACCGGCGGTCCGGGGCGTGCGCATCATATGGGCGCGACCACGCTGATCGTCGATGACGCGGTGATGTTCACCGGATCGGCCCATGCATCGCGCCGTGGCATGGTGTTTGACAGCGCCCTTACGGCAGCCCTGTTTGACGAGGTGCTTAGCAATGGCCGCCCGCAAACCGTGGCCGCAGCGCGGCGCCTGTTGGCGGGGGCCATGCTGGGCATTGACGCGGCATTCGTGCCGCAAACCGCACCCGGATTGATCGCCGCCGCCAAGGCGCTGAACGCAGGCGGCGGATTCAACCGCGCCAATCCCGCCGCCTATATGCCCGCCCCGGACCCGACCAGCGCGGCAGAAAAGGCGATCTGGAATCCGGCCCTGTCCGCAGGCACCGACTGGACCGCCACATTGGCCGGACTGGTGGGCGATGTGAAAACCGAATTCGAAAACGGCACGCGTTAGGGATTGAAACCGAACAACGAAAAGGGCGGCACAGGCTTGCCCCGCGCCGCCCCTTGGTAATCATCTGGCCGCGTTACATCGCGTTCAAAAACAACTGGCGCAGGTTTTCGCGGTTCAGTTCAATCGGGTTGCCACCACAGGACGGGTCAATAATCGCACCCTCGACCAGATCATCCAGCTTGTCCTCGCCAACGCCCAGCGCCGCCAGACCACGCGGGATGCCCAGACTGTCGTTGAACCCCTGCACAAAGGTTTTGAACCCTTCAAACCCGCCTTGGATTCCCAGATAAGACGCCGCACGATCAAACCGTTCGGCAATTTCCGGCGCGTTGAATTCCAATACCGCAGGCATGCAAACCGCATTGGTGGTGCCGTGATGGGTGCCGAAAATCGCCCCGATCGGGTGGCTCATCGCGTGGATCGCACCCAAGCCTTTTTGAAACGCGGTTGCGCCCATGGCCGCCGCGCTCATCATCTGGGCGCGGGCTTCGATGTCACTGCCATCCTTATAGGCGCGGGGCAGGTATTCGATCACCAAACGCATGCCTTCCAACGCAATGCCCTGTGACATCGGGTGGTAATGCGGGCTGGAAAATGCCTCGACGCAATGGGCAAAGGCGTCCAGCCCCGTGCCCGCCGTGATATGCGCAGGCATGCCCACCGTCAGTTCGGGGTCGCAAATCACCACTGTCGGCAGCACCCTGGGATGGAAAATGATCTTTTTCACATGGCTGACGGAATCGGTGATGACCGATGCACGCCCCACCTCGGACCCGGTGCCAGCCGTGGTTGGCACCGCAATGATCGGCGCGATCGCATCGGCGTCGGCGCGGGTCCACCAATCGCCGATGTCCTCGAAATCCCAAATCGGGCGCGTCTGCCCGGCCATGAACGCCACCATTTTCCCAAGGTCCAGACCGGACCCGCCGCCAAATGCGATCACCCCGTCATGGCCCCCGTCGCGGTATGCCTTTACCCCCGCTTCCAGGTTCAATTCATTGGGGTTCGGGTCCACATCGGCGAACAGCGCCCGGCCCAATCCCGCCCCCTCCAATACATCCAGCGTGGCGGCGGTGACGGGCAATGTCGCCAGCCCGCGATCCGTGACCAACAGGGGGCGCGTGATCCCCGCCTGAACACAGGCTGCGGGCAGTTCGCCAATGCGCCCCGCCCCGAATTTGATTGCCGTGGGATAAGACCAGTTTGCAGTCAGGCTCATGTCGTCACCTTCTTAAGATGGTAGGATTTCGGTCGCGTCAGATTGTGATAGCCAATCACGGACAAGCCGCCACCGCGCCCCGTCTGTTTGCATCCGGTCCAGCACAGCGCCGGGTCCAGATAATCGGCGCGGTTCATGAACACGGTGCCGGTTTCAATGCGATCCCCCACTGCAATGGCGCGGTCTATATCGGCAGTCCACAGGCTCGCGGTCAGGCCGAAATCGCTGTCATTCATCAGGGCAATGGCCTCTTCATCGCCGGACACCTTCATTATGCCCACCACGGGGCCGAATGATTCCTCGCGCATGACACGCATGTCATGGGTCACACCTGTCAGGATTTGCGGCGTCAGATAGGCACCGCCGTCATCCTGCGCAAATGTCGGAATATGCGCCACCGCACCGCCCGCCACGGCCTCGGCGATCTGGCCGCGCACCTGATCGGCAAACCGGACCGAGGCCATCGGCCCAATCGTGGTATCGCCGTCCAGGGGATTGCCCAACTTGTAACCATTAACCACCGCAACGGCCTTGGCGACAAAAGTATCAAACAGGCTTTCATGCACATAAATCCGTTCGATTCCGCAACAACACTGGCCCGAATTGAACATCGCCCCGTCAATCAAGGTATCCACCGCCGCGTCCAGATCGGCGTCATCCATCACATAACCGGGGTCCTTGCCGCCCAGCTCCAGCCCCAATCCGGTAAACGTGCCAGCAGAAGCGCGCTCCATCGCCTGCCCGCCACCCACCGATCCGGTGAAGTTCACAAAATCAAACGCCCCCGCGCCGATCAGATCAGCCGTGGTGGCATGGTCCAGAAACACGTTCTGAAACACATCCGCAGGCACCCCCGCCGATTGAAACGCCGCCGCCATGCGTTCGCCCACCAACAGGGTCTGCGTGGCATGTTTCAACACCACCGTATTGCCCGCAATCAGCGCAGGGGCCACAGTGTTGATCGCCGTCATATAGGGGTAATTCCACGGGGCGATCACCATCACCACCCCATGCGGCAGCCGTTTGATATAGCGGTTGAACGTGGCATCATCGCCCACGGCAATATCGGCCAAGGCATCCGCCGCAATTTCCGCCATATAAGACGCACGCTCGTTGAACCCGCCGAATTCACCGCCATAACGCACCGGACGGCCCATCATATGCGCCAGTTCCGGCACGATTTCATCATTCATCGCACCCACCGCAGCCACACCAGCCATCACCAAGGCCACGCGCTCGTCCAGTGGCCGCGCCGCCCAATCCACCTGGGCTGCACGCGCCTGCGCCACCACGGCATCTGCCGCGCCCCGCGCCAAAACCGGACGCTCGGCATAAACCGACCCGTCAATCGGCGAGATACATTTCAGTGTCGTCATGTCTTCCTCGTAAGCTGATGATGCGCAATCAAGTGTTCCCGACGGCTGCGCTTTCATTGTTCCAAAAATACCTCCCGCCGGAGGCTCCCGCCCCCGCAGCGGGATCAAGCCTTCTCGAATCCGCGTGCCACCTCGTAATCCGTGACAAAGGCTTCGAAATCCTCGATTTCGACCTCGGCCGCGCGGGCGTAATGTTTCACCACATCCGCGCCAAAGGCATCGCGCATCAGATCTGAATTCATCAAGGCCTGACGCGCCGCGCCCAGCGTTTCTGGGATCATTCCGGTGTCGCCCGCATAGGCATCACCACGATGGGGCGGCTGCAATTCCAGCCCGTCCTCGATCCCCTTGATCCCCGCCGCCAGCTGCGCGGCCATGGCAAGGTATGGGTTCAAATCCGACCCGCCGATGCGGCATTCCACCCGCACCGATTTCGACCCCGCCCCGCACAGGCGGAACCCGGCGGTGCGGTTATCGACCGACCAGATAATCCGCGTCGGCGCGAATGTGCCCTTTTGGAACCGTTTGTAACTGTTGATATAGGGGGCCAGAAAATAGGTCATATCGGGCGCGTATTTCAGCAACCCCGCCATATAGCTTTTCATCAGGGCCGACATGCCCAGCGCATCATCGCCGTCAAAAAATGCAGGCGCGCCATCTTTCCACAGGGATTGATGCACATGGCTGGACGACCCGACACGGTCATGGCGATACTTGGCCAGAAAGCTGACGGCGTGGCCCTTCATATCGGCAATTTCTTTCACCGCGTGTTTGGCGATGGTGTGGTATTCCGCCGTGTCCATGGCGGGGGCATAGCGGATGTTCAGCTCTTCCTGACCGGCCTCTGCCTCGCCTTTCGTATTCTCAACCGGAATGCCCGCGCCATACAAACCATTACGGATGGGCCGCATCACATGCTCTTCGCGGGTGGTCTGAAGGATATGATAATCCTCGTTATAGCCCGACAGGGTGGCCAGATCGCGATACCCCGACTTGCGAATGTCATCGAACGACTTTTCGAACAGGAAAAACTCCAGCTCCGTCGCCATCAGCGCCTCGAAACCCATATCCGCCAGTTTCGCCACCTGTTTTTTCAACATGGCACGGGGGGAATGGGGCACCTCTTGATGCGTTTCATGGTCCAGCACATCACACAGAACCATGGCCGTGCCTTCCAACCATGGCACCATGCGCAGGGTGGTCAGGTCAGGCTTCATCACATAATCGCCATATCCCTTTTCCCATGATGTCGCATCGAACCCTTCGGGCGTGGTCATTTCCAGATCGGTGGCCAACAGGTAGTTGCAGCAATGGGTTTCTTCCCATGCGCTGCTGATGAAATGCGCCGCGTGAAACCGCTTGCCCATCAACCGCCCCTGCATATCCACAAGGCAGGCCAGCACGGTATCCACCGCGCCGCGTTCGAATTGCGCTTCTAGGTCGTCAAGTGTCATGTGCTGCCTCTTGCATAGGGGGCAAGGCGGGGAAAACCCCCGCCTTACCAATTGTTAGCCGTAGCGATAGGGCCGTCCGGCCTTTTGCATATCGGCGTTATACTTCTTGAATATCTCCACAACCTTGGCCTTGGTCGGGGATTCTGCCGCGATTTCATCCCAGAATGTCAGCGCAGCCGCTTCGACTGTGGCCCATTCCGCATCAGGGATCGAGGTCAATTCCATCTTTGGCCCATTGACGCGCAGGCTGGCCTCGCCGCCCCAATACCACCACTGGCGGTAATAATGCGACTGGTCACAGCAGACCCGGAACAGGGTTTGCAGATCTTCGGGCAGTTCATTCCAACGGCCCTGATTGGCAAAGAACGACCCCGCCCATGCGCCGGAAATGTTGTTGGTCAGGAAATAGTTGGTCACATCGGCCCAACCCACGGTGTAATCTTCGGTGATGCCCGACCATGCGATCCCGTCCAGCTCTCCGGTTTGCACCGCGACTTCGATGTCTTCCCATGGCAGGGTCACGGGGACCACGCCGAACTGGCTCAGGAACCGGCCAGCGGTGGGGAAGGTAAAGACGCGCTTGCCCTTCAGGTCTTCCAAAGAGCGGATCGGGTCCTTGGTGGCGAAATGGCACGGATCCCATGCGCCTGCGGAAATGTGTTTCACGCCGACCTTGGAATATTCCTCGTCCCAGATTTCATTCAAACCGTATTGGTTGAACAGAACCGGCACATCCAATGAATAACGCGAGGCAAAGGGGAAATAACCGCCAAACACCGTCACCTCGGTTGGCGAGGCCATGGAATCGTCATCCGATTGCACCGCATCAATGGTGCCGCGCTGCATGGCGCGGAACAATTCACCCGTCGGCACCAGCTGATCGGCAAAGAACAGTTCGATCTGCATACGGTCGCCCGCGATCTTGTTGAACATATCAATCGCGGGTTTCACCACATGTTCGGCCAATGCGGGACCGGCATAGGTTTGCATCCGCCATTTGATGGTGGATTGTGCCAGCGCGGGCGTGGCCAGCGGGGCGGCCAATGCGCCCACACCGGCGGTCTGGATAAACTTGCGTCTTGTCGTCATTTATACTCTCCTTGTTTAAAATATGCGGCCCCCTTGCGGGGCTCTTTTCAGGGTTATTTTCCGTAAACGTATTCGGGCAGCCACAGGGCGATCTGCGGGAACACCATGATCAGCGCCAAGGCCACAACCATGACCAGCGCAAAGGGGATGATCGACAGGTAAATATCGCGCAGCCCGATTTCGGGCGGGGCCATGGCGCGCATCAAAAACAGGTTATAGCCGAACGGCGGCGTCATATAGGCGATCTGCGTCGTGATCGTATAAAGGATGCCATACCAGATCAGATCAAACCCCAGCGCCCCGACCAGCGGCACATACAGGGGCGCGACAATCACCAGCATCGCAGTGTCATCCAGAAACGTCCCCATGATGATAAACGACAGTTGCATCAGGATCAGGATCATCCATGGCGACAGGCCCAGTTGATCGGTGAACAGGCTTTCAATCGCCTTGACCGCGCCCAGCCCGTCGAAAATCGCGCCAAAGCCCAGCGCGGCCAGGATGATCCACATGAACATGCAGGAAATGCCCAGCGTGTTGCGAACCGAGTTTTCAAACACCTCGCGGGTCATGCGCCCCTTGACCACTGCCGCCAGAAAGGCGGTCATCGCGCCAATGGCCGAACTTTCCACCAGCGATGTCCAGCCTTTGACAAAGGGAAACATCATGGCGGCGAAAATCACCAGCGGCAGCAGGCCCGCCAGCAACAAACGCCGCTTTTCGGCGGTGGATACATTGCGTTCCTCGGACGGTAGAACCGGCCCCAGCGAGGGGTTCAAACGGCAGCGGATATAGATGTAGATGATGAACATCACCGCCATCATCAGCCCCGGCACCACACCCGCCAGCCACAACTGCCCCACAGGTTGGCGCGCGATCATCGCATATAGCACCAGCACCACAGAGGGCGGCACAAGGATGCCCAAACTGGACCCCGCCTGAATGACCCCCGTCACCATCACCTTGTCATAGCCACGGCGCAGCAATTCGGGCAGGGCAATGGTTGCGCCAATCGCCATGCCAGCGACCGACAGCCCGTTCATCGCCGAAATCAGCACCATCAATCCGATGGTGCCAATCGCCAGCCCGCCCTGCACCGGCCCCATCCAGACGTGGAACATTTTGTACAGATCATCCGCGATTTTGGATTCAGACAGCACGTAGCCCATGAAAATGAACATCGGCAGGGTCAGCAGCGGATACCATTTCATCAGCTTCATCGCGGCGGCGAACGGCACATCCACGCCGCCCGTGCCCCACAACAGCATCCCCGCCGCCGCACCGACAAACCCGATAGCGCCAAACACCCGCTGCCCCGTCAGCAGCATCAGCATCATGGCGCTGAACATCACAATTGCGATCATTTCATAGGGCATTATGGCTCCACCCCGCGCAGGCGGGCGATATCGCGGAAAAATTCGGCCAGCACTTGCAGCATCATCAAAAACACCCCCAGCGACAGCACCAGTTTGACGGGCCACAGATATGGCCGCCACGCGGTCGGTGATCGTTCCATATATCCCATCACCTCGCCCGCGCCGGATGGGCCGCCAGTAACGAATGCGCCGATCAGATCACCGTAAAATTCCCATGGTTTCATCCCGAAATAGCCCAGAGAATAGGCCAGAGACCCAAGCGCCCCGTATAAAAGCACGCCCAGATAGAACAGCAGGAAAAACACGGTGAACCCGTCCACCCATGCCTTTTGGCGCAGGGACCAGCCGCCATAAAACAGATCCATACGCACGTTCGATCCCATCTGGATCGAATACGGCCCGCCCAGAATGTAATAGGCCACCATGACGAATTGTGCGGTTTCCAGCGTCCATAATGATGGCAAGAACAGCGTTTTGGAAACCGACGACCACAGCAAGATCCCGATCAACACGAAAATCAGATACATGGTGATGCGGCCAATGAACCGGTTCATCGCATCAATGCCATGGATATAGGACAGGATGAATTTAGGCATCTTGCCCCCCCTTTTCCGCCAGTTGCGCCAGCGCGGGGCGCAGCAGCGTCAGGATTTCATCGGCCATGGCGCGCTCGGCCGTCGCATCGACCAAGAGGTCGTTGCGGATTTCGATCATCACGTTCAACAATCCCGCGCCATGCAGACGCAGGGAATGGGTCACGCCATCATCCGGCCCATAGGGCGCATTGCGTTCGATCCGGCGGTGCGCCAGGCGATGCACCTGCGCCAGCATCGCGTCGGCCAGACGGCTGTCATCATCATGCAAGATACCGATTTCCACGGCACGCGGCGCGCCATGAAACACCGGCGCAAAACTGTGGATCGTGATCAGCACGGGCGGCGTGGATTGTGCGGCGATCACATCAGACACGGCGGCACAAAACGGGCGATACACCGCATCGGTGCGGGCATCCCGCGCATGTTGTGACAACCCGCGATTGCCCGGCACCGTGATGCGTTCGGATTGTTCGGGCATGGCCGTTGCGGCATCGGGCGGGCGGTTGCAATCATATACCAGCCGCGACACGGCCCCCGCCACCAATGGCGCGTCCAGCGCAGCGGACAGGGCCACCGCGACCCCGCGTGCGCCGGGGTCCCACGCCGCATGGCTGGTCCGGTCCGTCGCCGCCAGCCCCAACCCGTCATATTCGGGCGGGATATGGCAAGACGCATGTTCACACAGAATCACCACGCCACCCGCCCCCGCCGGATTGACGCGCTCCACCGCCTGAAAATTAACGTGATTGCCGCTATTGGCCACTGATTTGCCCCTCGCATTTGTAAAAATGCTTTCATGGTCGTGCATTTGTGTCAATATATATCCAAGGAGCAACCCACCACCCGACCGGCATTTGCCCGTTCATGCAGCAACCCGCCAAAGGACCGCCGTTTGACCCAACCGCCAGCCAATATGCCGCCTGCCACTGTGCGCGACCTGATCCGCGCGCAATATTCCGCCCTGACCCAATCGGAACGCAAATTCGCCAATTCCATACTGGAAAACTATCCGGCGGCGGGGCTTGCCTCGATCACCATCGTCGCCGCAAACGCCGATGTGTCCACGCCGACCGTGGCGCGCACCATCCAGAAACTGGGGTTCAAGGGCTATCCGCAATTCCACAGCGCATTGTTAAAAGAACTGGAGGCCAAGGTATCCGGCCCCACCCAACGCCGCGCCAACTGGGCATCCGAAGCCCCCGAAAGCCACCTGTTGAACCGTTTTGCGCAGGCGGTCACGCAAAACCTGTCGCAGACCTTTTCCAACGTCGATCCCGCCACCTTTGATACGGCCACGCAGGCATTGGCCGACACAAAGGGCAAATTATACGTCGTGGGTGGCCGCATCACCCATGCATTGGCCGATTACGCATTCACCCATTTTCAGGCGATCCGCCCCGATGTCATCCACATGACATCCAGTTCGGCAACATGGCCGCATTACCTGCTGGATATGGCGGCAGGGGACACGCTGTTGATGTTCGATGTGCGCCGCTATGAAAACAACCTGTTGCGGCTGGCCGAACTGGCAGCAGAGCGCGGCGTGCGCGTGATCCTGATCACCGATCAATGGGCCAGCCCCGTGGCCGCCGTGGCCAGGCATTCGTTCAATTGCTGGGTCGAAATACCGTCTGCATGGGATTCCAACATCGCCACCATGATGCTGCTAGAGGCGCTGATCGCCGCCGCCCAGGAAGACCGCTGGCCCGACACCCGCGACCGTTACGAACGGCTGGACGAACTGTTTGATATGACCCGATTGTTTCGCAAATCCGGTCAGAATTAACCAGAACGCAAAAGAATCAGCAAATTCGCCCAATTTCCGCCGCATTCCCAAAGTATGAACGGCAAGTGAATAACCTTTGGTGGGGGCCGAATGTTAAACAGGAGCATCAGATATGCTGCGCACAACTGCACTTGGAATTGCCCTGGCTGTCTTGGCTCAAACTGCCGCAGCCGAGGAAAAAGTCGTCTTTATCACGGAAAATGGTTTCTTTCCTGAAATCGTATATGCGGATGATGGCGACACCGTGACCTTCGTTAACGAAGATGACGAAGCTCACAAGCTCCATAACGAAGAATACGAATGGGAAACCGCCCCCGTTAATATTGGCCAGTCCCAATCCGTCACCGTGTGGCAGGGCATGAAAAACCGTTATTACAGTGACCGCGAAGGCCATGACAGCGCCGTCATCACATTCGGTGCAGCGCCCAGCTGATACCTGATTTCGCAGTCGCTCAGGCGGCTGGCGCAGTGTTTACATTGTTTAACCGCGCCCATTGATCGGGCGCGGTTAAACCGGTTTGTGCAACCCCTGTTGCAAGGGCGCGATCAAACCGGCACCAGTGGCGCGGTTTGAATTCACAACCATGCCCACCCGCCAGCTTTGTAATGTGCCAACAGGTGCGGATTGCATCAAACCGGCCGCGCCTTTGCCTTCTTCTCCCAGCCATTTTGCCCAGTCGTCAGGCTCTAGCACCAGTGGCATCCGGTGGTGGATATGCGCCACATCCGCCGATGCGGCCAGGGTCACCACGGCGCAGGTGGCATGGCGCGCACCGCCCTGTTCCCAATCCTGCCAGACACCGCCCATCACCAGCGGCGCACCGTCACGCCGCGTGATGAAATACGGCAGGCGGTTGCCATCGCCATCCTTGACCCATTCGTAAAACCCCGATGTCGGCAGCAAACAGCGCCGCTTCCGGCAGGCATCGCGGAACGCGGGTTTTTCGGCGATGGTTTCGGCGCGGGCATTGATCAGCAGCGGCCCGTCATTGGGCGCGCCATACCACTGCGGGACAAAACCCCAGCGCATCGCAACCAGCGCCCGTGCGTCGCCACCGCGCACCACATGCACCGGATCCGTGGGGCAGACGTTAAAATTGGGCACCGCGGGCAGATCATTGGCAGGTGCAGCCGAAAACAGCCGCGCCATGGCATCATCCGGCAGGGTGATCGCAAACCGCCCGCACATGGGTTATTGCCCCAGACGCAGCGACAAGCCGCTGATATATTGCATTAAAAATCCAACCATCAGGTCATCCGATACGCCGCCCGACACCACAAAAGCCATAGCCCCCCGCAGATGCAGGGGGCCAGGCCATGTTTGCAACCTTGGCTATTTGGCCGCAATACGCCCGTCGGTATAGGGCGAATACGCGCCGTTCTTGGCCAGAAATTCGGCGGTAACATCGGCCAGATCAGGCCCGAAATCATAGGCATTCATGCCCTCGGCACCGAACACCGCATAGCCATCGCCGCCATTGCGCACATAGTTGTTTGTGACCACGCCATATACCTTATCCAGCTCTAACGGGGCAAATGCGCCATCCACCGATACCATCACATCAGACACCCGGCTGCCCGGTTCGGCGGCGGCATCAAAGGTGAATTTCAACCCCGCCACCTGCGGAAAGCGGCCTGCGCCATCCTCGATCTGGCTGACACCGTTTTCCAACGCGGCCAGAACGGTTGATCCCTTGGCCTCGAATGTGGACAGGGTGTTCTGGAACGGCAGCACGGTCAGCACCTCGCCCATGGTCACCACGCCCGCATCAATCGACGCCCGCAAACCACCGCCATTCTGGATGGCGATGCTGACGCCCTGATCCTTGACCCGGTCCAGCATGGCATCGGCCACCAGATTGCCCATGGTGCATTCGCCCGCCCGGCAGCTGCCCTTGTCGCCATCAATCGCCTGCGCGGTTTCGGCCACCTCGCGGTTGCGGATTTCATCCAGTGGTTTGGCCAGTTCGGCGATACGCGCCTTGGTGGCGCCGTCCTCGGCCACGGCACCATCCATGATCAGGGGTTCGCCCTTTGCCTCGGTGATTTTACCGTCATCGTCGAATGTGACGTTCAATTCGCCAAGGAATTTGCCATAGGCATAGGCCGAAACAATCGCCGTTTCGCCCACCATGGTGGGGTATGGTCCCTCGGCGCGGTCCGATGTGTTGGACAGATAAGTGTTGGTATGCCCGCCAACAATCACATCGACGCCCGTGGTATTGGCCGCGACATCCTGATCGACGCGGTAACCGGAATGCGACAGCACGATGATCTTGTTCACGCCCTCGGCGGTCAGTTTGTCGACCTCGCCCTGCACAGCCTGTGCCGGATCGGTGAAAATCACATTGGGGCCGGGGCTGGCCAATTCATCGGTGTCATGCGGTGTCAGCCCGATCAGGCCGATCTTTTCGCCGCCGCGTTCAATCACCGTGGATTTCGCCAGCTTGCCCGCAAGCGCCGGTTCGCCCGATACATCGGCATTGCTCATCAGGACCGGAAATTCGACCGCATCCATGAAACCGGCCAAGACCTCTGGCCCGTCGTCAAATTCGTGATTGCCCACGGTCATGCCGTCATAGCCCAGCTTGTTCATAAACTCGGCGGCCATTTTGCCCTTGTAATAGGTGTAAAACAGCGTGCCCTGAAACTGGTCACCGCCATCCACAAGGATCGCATTGTTGCTGCGCTTGCGGGCATCATTGACAGCGGTGATCAGCCGCGCGGTGCCGCCAAAACACTTGCCCTCGGCATTGTCCCCGGCGGAACAGCCGCTGTCGTATTTGCTGATCGGTTCAAACCGTGCGTGAAAATCATTGGTGTGCAGAATGGTCAGGCTGTAATCCGCCGCCGCCATCCCCGTGCCCAGCGCCAGAAACGCCGCGCCCCCCAAAAACCGTGCAATCATGTCGGGAATCCCTGTTGTTAGAATTCAGTTATGGCGGTGATGTTGCGCTGCCTTTTGCCCGCTGTCAAAGGCTTGGCGCTTGACCACGCGCAAACGGCGGGGCATCACCGCGCCTATGCTTATATTCAAGATACTGCGCGCCGAAGAATGGGCCGATCTGGTCGATAACGGCGCAACCCAAGGGGCCCCCGTGGACCTGAGCGATGGCTATGTGCATTTTTCCA
>ERZ1699650.86-NODE-86-length-53720-cov-11.575552_pt1 | contig 53720 bp, 56 predicted proteins | sample MGYA00581512_ERZ1699650 | MGnify/ENA primary metagenome ERZ1699650 (study PRJEB42348, sample SAMEA6618698) | metagenome | isolation source: Polyester-degrading enrichment culture growing on monomer terephthalic acid, Te | collected 2019-05-17 ... | reverse complement strand
ACGCCCGACCCTAACCTTGGCAAGGTTATGCTCTACCCCTGAGCTACGCCCGCATCCGTTTGGCCATCTGGCCTGGGGTCCCTAGTGGAGCGGGCGAGGCGATTCGAACGCCCGACCCTAACCTTGGCAAGGTTATGCTCTACCCCTGAGCTACGCCCGCATATCCACTGGGTGTGGCGGAGATATAAAGACTTGGCCCGGGCCGCAAGAGGGAAATTGCACCTGCGGCAATGTTTTCTGACAAAGACCCGGGCACTCCCCACCCGCGACACCCTGCAAGGCGTGACAAGGCGCAGCGATGCGGTCATTTCGACGGCAAAGGCGAACGATCCCCGGGCATTATCAGATTTTCCAAGCAAAAATAGCCAGTCGCCGCTGGCCCTTGCCGCCATCCGCAGGCAATATCAGGCAGCCTCAGGTCCGCCCCGGTGGCCACGCTGGCGCATTATTCGGAAATCTTTGAGACTGCTTGGCGCTTTACGGCAATACCAGAACAACGCCTGCTCGGCTAATCTGACACAAACATCTTACCCCCGGGAGGAGACCGCCATGTACGACCTGGCAATCATTTGGGACTGGATCGCCTTTTCCGTGCGATGGCTGCATATCATCACCGCGATGGCCTGGATCGGCGCGTCCTTCTACTTCGTCGCGCTCGACCTGATGCTGAAACCCAACGCCAACCTGCCCCAGGGCGCCCATGGCGAGGAATGGGAGGTCCACGGCGGCGGCTTCTATCACACCGTGAAATACCTCGTGGCACCGGCCGAGATGCCCGAGCACCTGACCTGGCACAAGTGGCAGAGCTATTCCACCTGGCTCTCCGGCGCGGCGCTTTTGATGATCATCTACTGGGTCGGCGGCGAATTGTTCCTGATCGATCCCACCAAGGCCGACCTCGCGCTCTGGCAGGCGATCCTGATTTCGGGCGGCTCGCTGACCATCGGCTGGATCTGCTACGACTACATGTGCAAATCCAAGCTGGGCGAGACACCCACCCTGCTGATGCTGCTCTTGTTTGCCATCCTGGTGGCGATGTCCTGGGGCTACAACCAGATCTTCACCGGCCGCGCGGCACTTCTGCACCTGGGCGCCTTCACCGCGACGATCATGACCGCCAACGTGTTCTTCCAGATCATGCCGAACCAGCGCATCGTGGTGGCCGATCTGAAGGCAGGCCGCACCCCCGACGCGAAATACGGCAAGATCGCCAAGCTGCGCTCGACCCACAACAACTACCTGACGCTGCCGGTGGTCTTCCTGATGCTGTCGAACCACTACCCGCTGGCCTTTGCCACCGAATACGCCTGGATCATCGCCAGCCTGATCTTCCTGACCGGGGTGCTGATCCGGCATTATTTCAACACGATGCATGCCACCGGCAAGGGCCCCAGCTGGACCTGGGTGGGCACGGTGGTGATCATGATCCTGATCGCCTGGCTCTCGACCCAACCCGGCATGGACAGCTACGAGGACAGCGAGGCCCGCGCCCTGACGCCCTATGAACAGAAGTTCGCCTCGGCCGAAAGCTTTGACGAAGCCTTCAACACGGTGGTCGGCAATTGCTCGATGTGCCACGGACGCGAACCTTCGTGGGAGGGCTTGCATTGGCCGCCCAAGGGCGTGCTGCTGGAAACCCAGGCCGATGTGGCGCGTCATGCAGACCAGATCTACCTGCAAGCGGGCCGCAGCCACGCCATGCCGCCGCCCAACGCCATCCAGATGGACCCCGAGGCCCGCCAGAAGATCGTGAAATGGTATCGCGACGGAAAAAACGGCTGACCCCCACGCCCAGCGTCCCGGCCCCCGCGCCGGGACCTCACCGCGCGCCACAGACGCCCTGAACCGCGGCTCGGCAAACGGCGTACCAAGCCCGATCCCAGGCAACACCACACCGGCCCGAGGTTCGCCAACCCGAACCATTGCCGACATCCTCCCTTCCCAGTCGTCATCCCCCTTCTCAAACGTCCCCCCCCCTTCCCAATCGTCATCCCGGGCTTGACCCGGGATCTCTGAGCAAATTGTCCGGGAGATCCCGGGTCAAGCCCGGGATGACGGCCTGAGTGGGCGTAAGGGAGGACGGTCTGCCACGGAAAACACGCGCCAGACCGCCCCCGCGCGTACGCGTCCCTCCGACTACGACACCTGTTGCCTACCCCACGACATTGAACGCAGGCCCGTATGGGTAGCCCGTGATGTCCTCGTTGCCATCCTCGGTGATGAACAGGATGTCATGCTCGCGGTAGCCGCCCGCGCCCGGCTGGCCCTCGGGGATGGTCAGCATAGGCTCCATCGAAATCACCATGCCCGGCTCAAGCACCGTGTCGATGTCTTCGCGCAGCTCCAGTCCTGCCTCGCGACCATAGTAGTGCGACAGAACGCCGAAGCTGTGCCCATAGCCGAAGGTGCGGTATTGCAGCAGGTCTCGCTCTTCCAGGAAGGCGTTGATCTTCTGCGTGACCTCGGCGCAGCTCACCCCGGGCTTGAGCAACGACATGCCGTATTCATGCGCCGCCACGTTGGCCTGCCATACCCCCAGGCTGGCATCGTCCACCTCACCGACGAAGAGCGTGCGCTCCAACGCGGTGTAATAGCCCGAGATCATCGGGAAGGTGTTCAGCGACAGGATGTCCCCACGCCGCAAGACCCGCCCGGTGACCGGATTGTGCGCGCCATCGGTGTTGATCCCGGACTGAAACCAAACCCAGGTGTCGCGGTACTCGGCATCCGGGAAGCGCTTGGCAATCTCCAGCTCCATCGCATCCCGGCCCGCCATTGCCACGTCGATCTCGCGCACGCCTTCCTTGATGGCGTCCTTGATGGCGTACCCACCAACATCAGCCACCTGCGCCCCGTGCCGAATCAGTTCCAGCTCGGCGGCAGACTTGTGCATGCGCTGACGCATGGTCACGGTGGCGATGTCATGCGTGGTGGCGGGCTTGAGGAACCCGCGCAGTTTTTCCATCTGAACCAGCGTCATGTGGTCCTGCTCCACCCCGATCGCCGCGCCGGTCCCGGTGACCGAGCGGACGGCGCGCCAGTAATTCTCGCGCTGCCAGTCGGTATAGGTGATGTTGTCGCCATGACACCGCCGCCAGGGCTGGGCTGCATCGATCCCGGCACTGATGGTGACGCTGTCGCTCGGCGTCACGACCAGCGCATAGGGCCGCCCAAAGGCGCAATAGAGGAAGCCCGAGTAATAGGCGACATTGTGCATCGAGGTGAAGACACAGGCCGTGATCCCGGCCTCGGCCATATGGGCGCGCAGCAGGGCCAGCCGGGCCTCATATTCCTCGGGCGCAAAGGGCAACACGCGACGGCCTTGGTGGAAACGGTAGAATTCGGGACGGTCCATCGGAACATTCCTTCTCGGTGACGGCCCGCGAAGAGGATCGATCTCCCCCTCCGCGGATACGGAAAAGCAAGACCCCGGCGTTCAGGATGGGTGATCGGGCGCGCAAGATGCGCTGGCGACGCCATCGCCTGCCCGGTGTCAGGATTGCCCGAAATCAACGCCCCTGGCAATGGGGCAGAACCGCCTGTCCCAAAAACGACAAACCCCCGAAGCGGCTGCCCGGGGGTCGTCTGAATTCATGTGTCCAAAGCTGGATCAGCCGATTAAAGCAGACCTTCGCGCTGGGCTTTCTTGCGTGCCAGTTTACGGGCACGGCGGATCGCTTCAGCTTTCTCGCGCGCTTTTTTCTCGGACGGCTTCTCGAAATGTTGCTTGAGCTTCATTTCGCGGAATACGCCTTCACGCTGCAGCTTTTTCTTCAGGGCACGAAGCGCCTGATCGACATTGTTGTCGCGAACACTAACCTGCATGTGGTTTTCACCACCTTTCTAAGTTGAGTTGCAAGGATTTGCAGGAAGTGGCCGTATAGCAAAGGTCGCCCTAGTTGTCTAGTATCCGCAAGAACCCCGCAGGAGGGATGTGACATGACCGACCCCAAGGCGCAATTGCTCGACGCGGCGCTACCGCACGTGGCCTTTGACGGCTGGAGCGACGAGACCTTTCGCGCCGCCATCGACGACAGCGGCGTGACCCCCACAGTCGCCCGCGCGCTTTGTCCGCGTGGCGCCGTCGACCTGGCGGTGGCGTTCCACCAACGGGGCGATGCCGCGATGATTGAACGTCTGCAACAGACCGACCTTGCGGGCATGCGGTTCCGCGACCGGGTGGCCTTTGCCGTCCGTGTCCGGCTGGAGGCCGTGCCCGACAAGGAGGTCGTACGCCGCGGCACCACGCTGTTTTCCCTGCCGCATCACGCCGCTGACGGCGCCCGGGCGATCTGGGGCACCTGCGATGCGATCTGGACCACGCTTGGCGATACCTCGGACGACGTGAACTGGTACACGAAACGCGCGACGCTGAGCGCGGTTTACGGGTCCACCGTGCTTTACTGGCTGGGTGATGAGACGCCGGGGCATTCGGCCACCTGGGAGTTCCTCGACCGGCGCATCGACAACGTGATGCAGATCGAGAAGGCCAAGGCGCAGGTGCGCGACAACCCGGTGCTGTCAAAGCTGATGGCCGGGCCGAATGCCCTGCTGTCGCAAATCCGCGCGCCGAGACAGCGCGACGACCTGCCCGGACAGTGGCGGGCCCCCAAGACCGAAAACTGAGGATATATCCATGACCAAGACGATGCAGGCGGTGGAAATCACCGCCCCCGGCGGGCCGGACGTGCTGCAACTGACCGAACGCCCGGTGCCCGCGCCGCGCCCTGGCGAAGTGGTGATCCGCGTCGCCTGGGCCGGGGTCAACCGCCCCGACGCGCTGCAACGCGCAGGCAGCTATGCGCCGCCGCCCACCGCATCGGACCTGCCGGGGCTGGAAGCCTCGGGCGAGATCGTGGCGCTTGGTGCCGATGTCGGCGGCTGGTCGGTGGGCGACAAGGTCTGTGCCCTGCTGCCCGGCGGCGGCTATGCCGAATACGTCGCCACCCCCGCCGCCCATTGCCTGCCGGTGCCGCAGGGCATGGGCATGAAAGAGGCCGCCTGCCTGCCCGAGACGTTTTTCACCGTCTGGTCCAACGTCTTTCAGCGTGGCGGCTTGCAGGCCGGTGAACGCTTCTTGCTGCATGGTGGCTCGTCCGGCATCGGCACCACGGCAATCCAGCTGGCGCATCACTTCGGCGCCCGCGTCTTTGCCACCGCCGGATCCGCCGACAAATGCCAGGCCTGTACCGATCTGGGGGCCGAGCGGGCGATCAACTATCGTGAAGAGGACTTTGTCGAAGTGCTGCGCGCCGAGGGCGGTGCCGATCTGATCCTCGACATGGTGGGCGGCGATTACATCGTGCGCAACCTCAAGGCGTTGGCCGAAGACGGGCGGCTGGTCCAGATCGCCTTTCTCCAGGGGCCCAAGGCCCAGGTGAACTTTGCCCCGATGATGACCCGGCGGCTGACGATCACCGGCTCCACCCTGCGGCCGCAATCCGACCTGGCCAAGGCGCGCATCGCCGAAAGCCTGCGCAAGGAGGTCTGGCCGCTGCTTGATGCCGGGCGGATTGCCCCGGTCATGGACAGCGCCTTCCCCCTGGCCGAGGCCGCAAAGGCCCATGCCCGGATGGAAGCGGGCGCGCATATCGGCAAGATCGTCCTCGAAGTCGGCGGCTGAGGCTCAGACCCAGTTGCGCAGCTGCTCGGCCCAGATCACCAGGGTCGCGCCGCGCATCATCGACACCAGGATCAAGGCCTGGCGCAGGGCCGGCATTCGGTTGCGCCAGCGCATTCCGTCACGCCAGCGCCGTCCCCGGCGCGGCGACAAAAGGGCGGCGGCTCTGCCGCTTGTGGGCCAGCCAGATCACCATGCCCATCTGCGGCTCGACCAGCGCCATCAGCGCCGCCATGCGCCCGGAAATCCGATGCTTGCGCGACAGGCCCATGCGCGACAGGAACCCGCGCACCTCGACCGAGGACAGCGGCGAATCGGCCGCGTCCACCACGCTCACGTCAAACCGCTCCCGCCCCAGGATCAGGTCGCGGATCAGCGCCCGCATCTCGGTCCGGTGCGGCTGCATCGCGTCGCACTTCTGCCAGGCCTCCTGCGCACGGCGAAAGGCCATCTCGGGGTCATGGCCGATGGTGTGAAAGGCCAGCCGGCGTTCCATGTGCTGCACCAGCCAGATGAATTGGCCATCGTCGGTCACGCCCCGGCGGGCATACATCTGGCCACAGCCCGAATAGACCGCCCAGGAATTGTCCACCCACATCCGGACCCAGCTTTCACTATGGCGCACAATATCGCCGTCCAGGGGGCGCAGGCCGGGAAATTCGGCCGAGAGCAATTTGCGTTCCACCGCCAGCCGTGCCTTGCGTTCGGTTGCTTTGCGGGTGCTGAAAATATGTCGCATGGATCACCTCAATGTTGGAGGACACCACGCCGAACCAGTAAATCTGGACCAGGTCCGGGACGTAAATGGCGCGGTGCCCATGCCCGGATCATGCGACAAAAGGCCCGCTCCACATAAGTCCGGGAATCCTGACCGTATGGAATTCCGGACGTGACAATCCAATCTTCATCTTGCCCGGAAAACTCCGGGGGAGGCCGCAGGCCGGGGGCAGAGCCCCCACCCCTTCAACGGACCGGCGTGAACAGCGCGTCCTTCATGCGGCAATCCCGAATGGTGTCGCGCCCGCAGGGCACCGGCTGCAAATCAAGCGACAGGCAGATCCGCGCCTCCTGGATATGGCCGTCCTTGCAGGTGATGGTGATCATGTCGCGCTCCAACCCCGGGTTGGCCTTGAGAAACGCGTCTTCCACCACCGAAGCGGGAAGCTTCACCGGCTTGTCGAGCTTGCGAAAGACCTCCGGCCGCACCACGCTGTCAAAAGCCTGGCGCGAGGCGCGGTAATAGCCCTCTGCCGACAACCCGGAACAGACCCCGTGCTTGTTCCACTGATACCAGGCCAGCCCCGAGGAGCCCATGATATCAACCATCTCGCCTGTCATCTGCCGCGACGGCGGGCGCGCGGCGGTGGGGCAGAAGGATGGCCAGCCCTGGTGATATTGCGGCCAGAGCCCGTGCAGAACCCAGCCGTAGTCATGGCGCGCCTCGCATTGCTCGGAATTCTTGGCATCGCCCTCGATCTCGCACCAGTTGGGCGACCAGGACAACGCCATCACCCAGTAGTCGAAATCGCCGGATTTTTCGCCCTTTGCCCAGGCCACAAAGGGCAGACAGGCCAGCACACACAACACAATCACACGCATTTTTACTTCCCTTTCACACCTCGCGGCACTATATACGCCCGAAGTTCCCCGACAACGGAAACCGTCCCGATCCCGGGACCGCCCTTCCAGGCGACGGGGAAGTCATGTTCAAAGGAGGCGTCTCATGGCCAAACTGCTGCACCCCAAGGCCACCGCCGTCTGGCTGGTGGACAACACCACCCTGACCTTCAAGCAGATCGCCGATTTCACCGGCATGCATGAACTTGAGATCCAGGGCATTGCCGATGGCGACGTGGCCGGTGGCGTCAAGGGCTTCGACCCGATTGCCAACAACCAGCTGACGCAAGCCGACATCGACCGGGCCGAGGCCGACCCGATGGTGCGGCTGAAGCTGAAGTTCAATGCCGCCGCCCGCGACGAGGACAAGCGCCGTGGCCCGCGCTACACACCGCTGTCGAAGCGCCAGGACCGTCCGAACTCGATCCTCTGGCTGGTGAAATTCCACCCCGAACTGGCCGACAGCCAGATCGCCAAGCTGGTCGGCACCACCAAGCCGACGATTCAGTCGATCCGCGAGCGCACCCACTGGAACATCGCCAACATGCAGCCGATCGACCCGGTGGCGCTGGGCCTGTGCAAGCAGACCGAGCTTGACGCCGCAGTCCAGAAAGCAGCCGCCAAACGCTCTGCCGATGGCGCGGCGATGTCGGACGACGAGCGCCGCAAGCTGCTCTCGACCGAACAGAGCCTCGACATGCCCGCCGAACCGCGCATTCCGACGGCGATCGAGGGGCTTGAGACCTTCTCGCTTTCGAACAATGACGACGAAGAGGACAAGCACGAAGACATCCTCGACGCCGACAGCTTCTTCAACCTGCCCTCCGGCGGGGATGACGACGAAGACGAACAGCCCTGACAGAAATAACCCCGGCCTTCACGCCGGGGTTTTTCGTGGTCTCGAAGAGAGCGTGAAGTCACGCTCCCTTTTCTGAATTTGCCCGCTAACGGTGCGTGAAATCACGCACCCTACAGCTTGCCGGCAAGATGCAGGTCCAGGTCTTCAAGCCGATCCTGACCCCAGAACCGCTGATCACCCACGATGTAGAACGGTGATCCAAAGACACCGCGCGCGACCGCTTCCTCCAGGTTCGCCGTATAGGTCTCGGCGCCGTCCAGCATCCCGCTGACGGACAGCGCCGGATCAAAGCCCGCTTTCTCCAACACATCGCGGATCACATCATCCTCGGCGATATTGCGCTCTTCGGCCCAGACCGCCCGGTTGAACCCATGCGCCAGCGCGCCCAGGTCACCGCCCCCGGCCTTTTGCGCCGCGATGAAGGCATAGGCCGACGGCGCGCCGTTGACCGGGAAATGCGCCGGCTTCAGGTTGATCGGCATGTCGAATTTCTTCGCCATGCGCTCAAGCTCCTGCAGGCGATACTCCAACCGGCTGGGATGCCGATCCTTGAGCGCCGTACCCCCGGTCCGACCGAACGCGGCGATCAGATCGAAGGGCTTGTAGGTGATTTCCGCCCCGTGCCGCGCCGCAACCTCCTCCAGCCGGGTGCCGGCGAGGTAGGTGAAGGGCGAAAACGTTGCGAAGTAGTAATCAATTTGTTTCATTGCGGTCCCTGCTGTCCTGGCAATCTTTTGCGCAAGGTATCTGCGTGATAAGCGAAGTCAACGACACGAATCCCTCCGTCTTCGCTCAGGACCACCCAATGCCCCAGCTCGATGAACCCAAACTGATGTCCGGCAACGCCAACCTTGCCTTGGCGAAATCAATTGCCCGCCGGATGTCCATGCACCGCGGCATGAATGTCGGACTGGTCGACGCAAGGGTCGAACGTTTCAACGACCAGGAAATCTTTGTCGAAGTCTACGAAAATGTCCGCGGCGAGGACATGTTCATCATCCAGCCGACCTCGAACCCGGCCAACGACAACCTGATGGAACTTCTGATCATGGCCGACGCGCTCAAACGCTCGTCCGCCGCACGCATCACCGCCGTGATCCCCTATTTCGGCTACGCCCGCCAGGATCGCCGTTCCAAGGCACGAACCCCGATTTCCGCCAAGCTCGTTGCCAACATGATCGTCCAGTCCGGTGTCGAACGGGTGCTGACGATGGACCTGCACGCCGCCCAGATCCAGGGCTTCTTCGACATCCCGGTCGACAACCTCTATGCCAGCCCGGTTTTCGCCCTCGACATCAAGCAACAGTTCAAGGGCAAGATGAACGACATCATGGTGATCTCGCCCGATGTCGGCGGCGTGGCCCGCGCGCGTGAGCTGGCCAAGCGGATCAATGCCCCCCTGGCCATCGTGGACAAGCGCCGCGAAAAGGCCGGGGAAGTGGCCGAGATGACAGTGATCGGTGACGTGAGCGGCAAGAAATGCATCATCGTCGATGACATCTGCGACACCGCCGGCACTCTGTGCAAGGCCGCCGAGGTGCTGATCAAGGCCGGCGCGACCGAGGTGCATTCCTACATTTCCCACGGTGTCCTGTCGGGCCCGGCGGTCGAGCGGATTTCCAAGTCGGTGATGAAATCGCTGGTGATCACCGATTCCATCGAACCGACCGAAGCGGTGCAAAAGACCAAGAACATCCGCATCGTGCCGACCGCGCCGATCTTTGCCCAGGCAATCCTGAACATCTGGAACGGCACGTCGGTGTCGTCGCTGTTCGAACACGAAACGCTGGAACCGATCTACGAAGGGCTGCTCTGAGCAGCCCTTCAATCACCTGTCAAAGGGGGCGCGCCAGTTGCGGTGGCGCCGCCTTTGGCGTCTGGGCCGCCTCGCAGAAGGCGGCAATCAGCCCGGCATCCTTCACCCCCGGCGCGCTTTCCACGCCTGATGCGACATCCACCTGGCGGGCGCCGGTCAGCGCGATCGCCTCGGCCACGTTGTCGGGGGTCAGCCCGCCGGCCAGCATCCAGGGCACCGGCCAGCGCCGGCCCGCAATCAACCGCCAGTCAAAGGTCAGCCCGTTGCCACCCGGCAATTCCGCGTTTTTCGGCGGCTTGGCATCCACCAGAAGCTGGTCCGCCACCTTGCCGTAGAGATCAAGCTGCGCCAGGTCCTCGGCATCGGCCACGCCCACCGCCTTGATCACCGGAAGGCCATAGCGGGTACGCACCTGCGCCACCCGCTCAGCGCTTTCGCCGCCATGAAGCTGCAGGAAATCCAGCGGCACCTCGGCGGTCAGCGCGTCCAGCAGGGCATCATCGGCGTTTACCACCAGCCCCACCTTGGCAATTCCCGTCGGCACCTCCAGCGCAAGCGCGCGGGCCTGCGCCGGGTCGACATAGCGCGGCGACCTGGGAAAGAAGTTGAAGCCCACATAGGCCCCGCCCGCCGCCGCAACCGCGGCCACGTCCGCGGCGCGGTTGAGACCGCAAATCTTGGTGCGTACCCCGGTCATGCTGCGGCGTCAGCTCGCGTCTTCGAGAATCGCCAGGACTTCGTCCTTGCCTTCATGCTTCTCGGCTTTCAGGCGGCGCAACTCGCGCTTCAGGGACTTGATCTCGTTGTCCTTGCGGGCGCTTTCGGCGCGCTGCTTGAACTCACGCAGCCATTCCCAGATGAACCCGACCAGCAGTCCGGTGGCGACACCGGCAATGATCACCCCGAAAAGCGGCAATTCGATCGACTGGTTCGTCCCGGCCAGCGCAGCCAACCCCGAAGGCAGCAGCGTCAACGTGACAACCCCGCGGTTCGCCACGGCAATAGCAACCAGGGCAAGCGCGACAGCCGCCAGGAACGCGTATTTGATGTAACGCATGAGTCCGATTTACTTTCCGTTCAGGCGATCGCGCAGAAGCTTGCCGGTCTTGAAAAACGGTACGTGCTTTTCCTCGACCTCGACTGCTTCGCCGGTGCGCGGGTTTCGGCCCGTGCGCGCATCGCGTTTCTTCACCGAGAAGGCACCGAATCCACGAAGTTCGACCCGGTCACCGCGCGACATGGCGCTGGTGATCTCTTCGAATATCGTGTTCACGATGCGCTCCACATCGCGTTGATAAAGGTGCGGGTTTTCATCTGCAAGTTTCTGGATCAGTTCTGATCTGATCATATGCGCCATCCCCCCTGAGCCGGCCCGGGCGTTTTTTCCGGAGTGCGTCTCCGCTTGTGACATCGACTATAGAAAGATTGTGGGGCTTCTGAAACATCCCAAGCCGCCCCGAGACAGGCAAACTGCCTGAAAATTCGCGATTTTTTTGCGATGCTCGCCTTGTACCACGAAAAAAGTCCGCGAATCCCGGCCTTTGGGCGGTCCGCGAAGACTTCCTCCCACCCACTTGATTCGCCTGCCCCGGCCCGTGCGGGCGCGCGGATCCGACACACCCCGGCATCTGGGTGCGGTCATCCGGCGGACAGGTCCAACCAAAGAAAAAGCCCCGCGACTGGCGCGGGGCTTTTCCGATGTTTCACATCCGGGTGGTCGGATCAGTTGTCGCCGCCCTTCAGCGCTGCGCCAAGGATATCGCCCAGCGATGCACCGGAGTCGGACGAACCGTATTGTTCCACGGCTTCCTTCTCTTCGGCGATCTCGCGTGCCTTGATCGACAGGCCCAGACGACGGGTCTTGCTGTCAACGTTGGTGACGCGGACGTCGACCTTGTTGCCAACCGAGAACCGCTCGGGGCGCTGGTCGGCACGGTCACGCGCCAGATCGGAGCGGCGGATGAAGGACTTCATGCCTTCGTATTCCACTTCGATGCCACCATCCTCGATTGCGGTCACTTCCACGGTCACGATCGAGCCGCGCTTCACGCCGCCAACCGCTTCGGCGAACTTGTCGCCACCCACAGCCTTGATCGAGAGCGAGATACGCTCTTTGTCGATGTCGACCTCGGAGACCACGGCCTGGACCACGTCGCCCTTGCGGTAGCTCTGGATGGCGTCTTCGCCACGCTCGTCCCAGGACAGGTCCGACAGGTGAACCATGCCGTCGATTTCGCCCGGCAGGCCAACGAACAGACCGAATTCGGTGATGTTCTTGACTTCGCCTTCGACCTGCGTGCCCTCGGGGTGGGATTCTGCAAACACTTCCCACGGGTTGCGCATGGTCTGCTTGAGGCCAAGCGAGACACGGCGTTTCGCCTGGTCGATTTCCAGCACCATGACTTCGACTTCCTGCGAGGTCGAAACGATCTTGCCGGGGTGCACGTTCTTCTTGGTCCAGGACATTTCCGAGACGTGAACGAGACCTTCGACACCCGGCTCCAGCTCCACGAACGCACCGTAATCGGTGATGTTGGTGACGCGGCCCTGGTGGGTCGATTCCAGCGGGTACTTGGCAGCCACCAGATCCCACGGGTCTTCCTGCAGCTGCTTCATGCCGAGGGAGATACGGTGGGTTTCCTTGTTGATCTTGATGACCTGGACCTTCACGGTCTCGCCGATCGACAGGATCTCCGAGGGGTGGTTCACACGACGCCATGCCATGTCGGTGACGTGCAGCAGGCCGTCCACACCGCCGAGATCGACAAACGCGCCGTATTCGGTGATGTTCTTGACCACACCGTCAACCGCTTGGCCTTCGGCCAGATTGGCGATGACTTCGGCACGCTGTTCGGCACGCGATTCTTCAAGGATGGCACGACGCGACACAACGATGTTGCCACGACGACGGTCCATTTTCAGGATCTGGAACGGCTGCTTCAGACCCATCAGCGGGCCAGCGTCGCGCACGGGGCGGACATCGACCTGAGAGCCGGGCAGGAAGGCCACGGCGCCGCCGAGATCGACGGTGAAGCCACCTTTGACACGGCCAAAGATCGCGCCTTCGACGCGCTGGTCGTCGGCATAGGCTTTTTCCAGGCGGTCCCAGGCTTCTTCGCGGCGGGCCATCTCGCGCGAGATGACGGCTTCGCCACGGGCGTTCTCGGCGGAGCGGAGGAAGACCTCGACTTCGTCGCCGACGCTGATGTCGGGCTGTTCACCGGGATTTGCGAATTCTTTGAGCTCGACACGGCCTTCCATCTTGTAGCCGACGTCGATGATGGCTTGTCCCGCTTCGATTGCGATGACCTTGCCTTTGACGACAGTCCCCTCGTCGGGAGTGTCCATTTCGAAGCTTTCGTTCAGGAGGGCTTCGAATTCCTCCATCGTTGTGTTTGCCATGTGGCGGTTTGTTCCTTTTTCGTACACTTTTACTGGCCGGGTGGTTGTCTCCACCGGTCTTGGATTTGGTCTCGAAAGGCCTCCGCAAAACAAAGAGGGCCGGTAGAAAACTCCGACCCTGCTCGATCTCTGGTTCGCGGCGTTGGTCGCCTTGTCGACGCGAGGGTCTATACGCGCCCCGCGCCCCGGTTTCAAGTGGATTCCGGGTATCGGGCGATGACGGCCCGCAAGGGCCCGAAGGGCCGCTCGTCCAGCCCTGGCAGGCTGTCCTCGCCCTAATCCCCCGCTGGCATCCGCGCCATTGCCGCCGCGATCTCGTCGTTGACCACTGTTCCCGACGGCATCGTCAGCCGCCCGGCGGACTTCCAGGCCGTCGACACCCCCCGGCAATGCATGAAGACAAACCCCGGATGCAACCGCGAGCGCAGGAACGGCAAGCGTTCAAACCCGTGGATGTCCCAGCTGCAACCGCCCAGCGGCCCATCCGGCGCAACACAGAACTTCGGCGGCGACCGATGTGGCGGCTGGTGGGTAAACAGGTGGTCGCGGTGCCGCCAGGGTCCCCGGCGCCCCGCCTCGGCATAGGCCCAGACGCCCGGCACCTGGACAAAGCCGATCCGGCTGGCCCGTGCCGCATCGAACACCGTGTCCTGCCCCCGCCGCAGGATCAGCTCGTCGATGTCACAGCCCAGCACCGCCCGCGCCTTGCGAAAAAACCGCAAACGCAGCACGTTGAAAATCGCCGTTTGCAGGTATTTCTCGGTCCGACGAAAGGGTTTCAGCCCCATCGGCCCATACTTGAACGGCGCCGGGACAACCAAAACCTGTTCAAGCCCCACCGGCGCCAGCGCCGCCTCGATCTCTTCGGGCCCATAGCCGGTGGATCCATTGTCCACCACCAACAGCGCCTGCAACCCGTGTTCCTGCCGGTGCCAGGCCGCGTGATCGCGGATCCAGCCCAGGTCGTTGTCGCGGTTGAAAAAGAACGCGGTGTTCAGCCCCTCGAACATCTCCGGCGCCGCCCGCGACACCGGCGCCTGCCCGGTCCATCCGCCCATCGCAACCGCGATCTCCTGCGGAGCGGTCTCGGCCAGGAACTGCGCCACGAAATGCCGCTTGTACCGCCGCATCCGCCAGAGCGGCACAGGCACGCCGTCCAGACGCACCTCCGCCCGCCGAAACTTGCCCTGCAGGTTGTTGAGCGGCGGGCCGATCACCGTCACCCGCCCCTCATGCCAGAACGCATCGTACCAGAGCGTTTCCCGGTCCATCGCCTCAAGATACCCTTCGGGCCGGTACTTCGGCTTCAGAGCCGAATCACGCCGCAGGTGGTCGGGCAGGACCAGGGGATTGAAACGCTCTGCCATTCTGTCGTCAGCTGTACCGTTCCGGGCCGATATACTGCGCGGTGCTGTAGCGGTCGCCATGCGCCCATCCCACCGGCAAAACCTCTTCGATCCGCGCCAGGTCACCTTCGGTCAGGGTCATGTCGGCACCGCGCAGACATTCACGGAAATGGCTGACAGACCGGGTGCCCGGGATCGGGATCACGTGTTCGCCCCGCGCCAGAAGCCAGGCGATGGCCAGCGCCGCCGCGGGCACGCCCATCTCGGCGGCCAGCGCGCGGAACCGGTCACTCGCGGCGATATTGGCCTCGTAGTTGGGCGACTGGAACCGCGGGTTGGCCTTCATCCAGGCCAGCCCCATCGCCCGATCCTGCGGGATCGGCGTATCCGTCAGAAAGGCCCGCCCCACCGGCGAAAAGGCCACCAGCGCCACGTCCTGCCGCGCGCATTCCTGAATCATGCCCAGCTCGACGGCCCGGCTTGCCAGCGAATATTCGTTCTGGACCGCCGCCACCGGGGCCACGGCACAGGCCCGGCGCAGCGAAGACGGCGCGATCTCGGAAAAGCCGAAGGCCTTGATCTTGCCCTTCTGCTTCAGTGCCACAAGGGCTTCGGTCACCTCTTCGATCGGCATCGTTTCATCCCGACGATGCACATAGAACAGGTCGACCGCCTCCACCCCTAGCCGCTCAAGGCTGCCGTCCAGCTCTGCCTCAAGATGCGCAAGGTCGTTGCGGAAACAGCGGTTGCCCTCGGCGTCCTTGGTAATCCCCGCCTTGGTGGCAATGTGAAAGACGTCGCGCGCCTCGGGGGTCTTGTTCAGATAGGCGCCGATTGCCCGTTCCGACCGCCCCATGCCATAGACGTTCGACGTGTCGATATGGGTCACCCCCGCATCCAGCGCCGCGTCCAGCACCGCCCAGGAATTTTCCTCGGTCGTCGGCCCGTAGAATTCGGCAAAAGACATCGCCCCGACCCCGATGGCCGAAACCGGCACCCCGGCAATCTTGCGCGTGTTCATGATTGTCTTCCTTTTTCCTGCCTTGCGCGGACCTCGGCCAGCGCGGCTTCAAAAGCCGCCTCGATGGTCAGCCCGGTGGTGTCGATATGCACCGCATCCTTCGCCGGTTTCAGCGGCGCCTCGGCGCGGCTCGAATCGCGGGCATCCCGGGCGCGGATATCGGCAAAGACCTCGTCAAAGCTGATCTCGATCCCCTTGCCGCTCAACTCCTTGAAGCGCCTCTCGGCCCGGGCCTCGGCGCTGGCGGTGACAAAGAGCTTGGCCTCTGCCTCGGGGCAGATCACCGTGCCGATGTCGCGCCCGTCCAGCACCGCACCGCCATCACGGCGGGCAAAGGCGCGCTGGAAATCGGTCAGCGCGGCGCGCACCTCGGCCAGCACCGCCACCTTCGAGGCCGCCTGGGCCACCTCGGGCGTGCGCAGCGCATCGTCCTCCAGGTCCTGCGCCCGCAGGCCTTGCGCGGCCTCCAGCGGATCGGTGCCGTCCAGAACCTTGCGCCCGACCGCACGATACAGCAGCCCGGTGTCGAGATGGGCATAGCCCAATGCCTCGGCCAACCGCTTCGAAATCGTGCCCTTGCCAGAGGCCGCCGGCCCGTCAACCGCGATGGTAAATGCCATGAATGATCCTGTGTCCTGCCCTGTTGCCGGGTCTGTTGTCGACCTGCAGGTTAGCCAATGCGAATGGGATGTGAAAGCCGCGACAGAGATCGGCCACGCTCACCCGCGCCAGCGCCGCCACAAACCGTGGACTGCGCCATACAACAGGGCCGACAGACCGATGGTTGTCGCAATGGATTTCACCAATGTCGCATGGCTGGCCCAGCGCACCAGCGCCGGATCGGGATGCGCGGGATCGCCCTGCAAAAGCCCGGCCACCAAGCGGTTTTCCGCAAGATCGGCAACCATGCCAAGCACCGCAACCGCGATCACCACCCGCGCCACCCAAGGCCGGAACAGCAGCCGCGCCCCAAGGCCGATGGTCAGCGCCAGCAGCGTCGGATAAACCGAGTCCAGCACATGCTGCGTGCCAAGATAAAAGGCCCGCCCCTCGTCGCTCAGCGCCCCGAGAAAGTCGCGCGTCTCCGCCAGGCTGTACCCCATTGGCCTGAGGTCAAAGGGCACAAGACCGCCCGCCTCGGCCATCACCTGTGGCAACGACCAGAGAACGATCACAAGATAAAGCGCGCCGGCGGCGACAAAGACCGCCCGGAACAGGGCGGCCCGCGACATGGTCACGCTTCGCGCCGGATATCGGCCCCCAGCTGCGCCATCAGCGGCTCGAAGATCGGGAAAGAGGTGGCAATGGGCGTGCCGTCGTCGACGCGCACCGGCGCCTTGGCCGCCATGCCCAACACCATGAAGGCCATCGCGATCCGGTGATCCAGGTGGCTGGCACAGGTCGCCCCGCCTTGCACCGTCCCGGGCCCCTCGCCGGTGACACGCCACCAGTCAGGCCCGTCCTCGACGCTCACGCCGCAGGCGCGCAAACCGCTGGCCATCGCCTCGATCCGGTCGCTTTCCTTGACGCGCAACTCCTTGACGCCGGTCATGTTGGTCACACCGGTCGCATTGGCCGCAACCACCGACAGCACAGGGTATTCGTCAATCATGCTCGCCGCGCGCTCGGGCGGCACGTCGATCCCCGTCATGTCGGGCGAATATTTCGCCCGCAGATCCGCCACCGGTTCGCCGCCCTCCTCGCGCATGTTCTCATAGGTCAGGTCGGCCCCCATCTCGCGCAGGGTGGTGAACAGCCCGGCCCGCGTCGGGTTGAGCCCGATCCCGGGGACAAGCACGTCCGACCCAGGCGTGATCAGCGCCGCGCAGATCGGGAAAGCCGCCGAAGACGGATCCCGCGGCACGGCAATCACCTGTGGGGTCAGCTCGGGCTGACCGGTCAGCGTGATCACCCGCCCCTCGTCCGTCTCCTCGGTCGTGATCTCGGCACCAAAGCCCGCCAGCATCCGCTCGGTATGGTCGCGCGTGGCTTCCTTCTCGATCACCACGGTCTGCCCCGGCGCATTCAACCCCGCCAAGAGCACCGCCGATTTCACCTGCGCGGACGGCACAGGCACCGTGTACCGCACCGGTACCGCATCTTTCGCGCCGACAAGCGTCATCGGCAGTCGGCCACCCGCGCGGCCCACGGCCTGGGTCCCGAACAGCGCCAGCGGATCGGTCACCCGCGCCATCGGCCGCGTGTTGAGAGAGGCATCCCCGGTGAAGGTCGCCGAAATCGGCGTCGTCGCCATCGATCCCATGATCAGCCGCGCCCCCGTGCCCGAATTGCCGCAGTCGATCACGTTCTCCGGCTCGGCAAAGCCGCCGACACCCACGCCATGCACATGCCAGGCGCCGTCTTCGTCCCGCGTCACCTCGGCCCCGAAGGCCCGCATCGCGCGGGCGGTGTCCAGCACGTCTTCGCCCTCCAGCAGCCCGGTCACCACGGTCTCACCCACCGCCATCGCGCCCAGGATCAGCGACCGGTGCGAGATCGACTTGTCGCCCGGCACCTCCGCCACGCCGCTCAGCGGACCGCAAGTCGTTGAAACCATTGGAATCGGGGTGCCGAGATCAGACATGGGCGTATTCCTTCGTTATCGCTCACGGCTCTCTTAGCAAGCGGCTCGAAAGGGGTCCATCCCGCCCCGCCCCGCAACCCGAGGAAATCACCCCGGGGCAAAGGCATCCTGTCTTCATCTTGCCAGTAAACTCCGGGGGAGGCCGCAGGCCGGGGGCAGAGCCCCCAAGACACCGCTCACACCCGCCGAAACGTCAGGTAATGTGGCACCCGCCCCTCGCGCAACGCCTTCTGTTCATAGCGCGTGGAAATCCAGTCCCCCCAGGGCTGCCGCCAATCCGCAGGCCCCTCCGCCAGCCATTCGAACCCGTGCCGCGGCACCTGCTCCAGCGTCTGGCGTACGTAGTCGGGAATATCGGTCGCCACGCGGAATTCCGCCCCCGGCTTCATCACCGCCGCCAGGGGCTCCAGATGCTCCGGCGTCACGAACCGCCGCCGATGGTGGCGCTTCTTTGGCCAGGGATCGGGATACAGCAGAAAGGCCTTCGACACCGACCGCTCCGGCAGCACATCGAACAGGTCGCGCGCATCGCCGGGATGAATGCGCAGGTTCTCTACCCCCGCATCCCGCACCTTGCCCAAAAGCATGGCAACCCCGTTGATATAGGGCTCCGCGCCGATGATGCCGACCTGCGGGTTCGACGCGGCCTGATGCACCAGGTGCTCGCCACCGCCAAAGCCGATCTCGAGCCAGAGATCGCGCCCGCCGAACAGCGCCTCGACATCCAGCGGTTCGCGCTCCGGGTTCTCTTCCCAGCCGACAAGGCCGGGCGAAAGCGCGTCGAGATCCTCGTCAAGATAGCGCTCCTGCGACTTGCGCAGGCCCTTGCCCTTGAACCGGCCATAGAAATTGCGCCACGGGGCGCCCGAAGGATGGGTTGTCTTGGTCATGATCCGCGCATGTATCCGCATGCCAACGATAGCGCAACAGCCCCGACGCCGGGCGCCGATCTGTCAACAGATCGGACCCGATCCATTGATGGATCGGCCCCCGTCCCCCTCAAACCCGCTCAATCGCAATCGCCGTCCCTTCGCCGCCGCCGATACAGATCGCCGCGATCCCCCGCTTCAATCCCCGCGTCTCCAAGGCGTTCAGCAGCGTCACCATGATCCGCGCGCCCGAGGCACCGATCGGATGGCCCAGCGCACAGGCCCCGCCGTTCACGTTCACCACGTCCCGCGGCAGGCCCATCTCCTGCATGAAGGCCATCGGCACCACCGCAAAGGCTTCGTTGACCTCCCACAGATCCACGTCCGAGACCTTCCACCCGATCCGGTCCAGCAGCTTGCGCGCCGCCGGCACCGGCGCGGTCGTGAACCAGCCGGGCGCCTGCGCGTGCGAGGCATGGCCCAGAATGCGCGCCCGCGGCGTCACGCCCTGCGCCTCGGCCACATCGGCGCTGCCCAGCAGCAACGCCGCCGCCCCGTCCGAGATCGACGAGGAATTGGCCGCCGTCACCGTGCCATCCTTGCGGAAGGCCGGCTTCAGCATCGGGATCTTCTCGGGGCGGGCCTTGCCGGGCTGTTCGTCGCGGGTGATGATCTCTTCGCCGTGGCGGCGGTGCAGCGTGACCTGCGCGATCTCCTCGGCAAAGGCGCCCGACCGTTCCGCCGCCAGCGCATTGTCGAGCGAGCCAATGGCATATTGATCCTGTGCCTCGCGGGTGAATTGGTAATGCGCGGCGCAATCCTCGGCGAAGGTGCCCATCAGCCGGCCTTTGTCATAGGCATCCTCCAGCCCGTCGAGGAACATGTGATCGACCACCTGCCCATGCCCGATCCGCGCGCCGCCGCGCATCTTGGGCAGGAGATAGGGCGCCTCGGTCATGCTCTCCATGCCGCCCGCCACGATGGTACGGACCGCGCCCAGCGCAATCTGGTCATGCGCCAGCATCGCCGCCTTCATGCCCGATCCGCACATCTTGTTCAGCGTCGTCGCCGGCACGCTTTCCCCAAGCCCTGCGGCAAATCCGGCCTGACGCGCCGGGGCCTGACCCTGCCCCGCTGGCAGGACACAGCCCATGATCACCTCGTCCACCTCGGGCTTGCCAGCCTCGCGGTGCGCGGCGGCGATCGCCACGCCACCCAGCGTGGCCGCGGGCACACCTTCGAATTCGCCCTGAAATCCCCCCATCGGGGTGCGCGCCGCGCCGAGGATCATCACGTCTTTCATCTTGGCTCTCCCTGGAAACTTTGCCCCTGCATACCGAATAGTAAGGATTGCCGTCTAGCGTGAGCGAAATTTCATAACGCGAGGTGACAACAGTCATGGACATGAGCAGCAGATCGGAAGGCCCGCTTCAGATCATTACGGTCAACGCCAACCGGATCGATGCCGCGGTGGCAATCCAGTTCAAGGACACGATGCGCGCGGAAACCGAAGACACGACACCGCGGGTGATACTTGACCTTCGGCAGGTGGAATTCATTGATTCGAGCGGCCTTGGCGCCATCGTCGCCGCGATGAAACAGCTGGGGGCGGGGCGCAAGCTTGACCTTGCCGGGCTGACCCCGACAGTGGACAGCGTGTTCCGGATGACCCGGATGGACACTGTCTTTTCGCTCTATCCCACGCTTGACGCCGCCTTGATGGCGCAGGCAGACTGATCCAACGCAGGAGCGTCGTTGGTCGTGAACCAGGTCGTTGCCACCCATAAAACAGATCGCTGCATCCTGTTCGAGGCGCAAAGCGGCACCCATGCCGTACGCGACATCCTTGAACTTGCACAGTCGCAACTTTCCGAATGGGGGGCACCCGCCACCGCCGCCGGCCCGGTACAGATCGTGTTGGCCGAAGTGCTCAACAACGTTGTCGAACATGCCTACGGCTTTCGCGAAGGCGAGCCTTTCTCGCTCGACATGGCGCTCGACGGGCCGGCGCTGACCTGCGTCATCCGTGATTTTGGCACGCCTTTTCCCGATGGCACGCCCCCCAGGGGCGAGGCGGTTGCGCTCGATGGCCCGACAAGTTCGCTGCCCGAGGGCGGGTTCGGCTGGTTCTTGATCCGCCAGCTGACCGAAGCGCTGAGCTATGATCGCACCAATGGATGCAACACGCTCTCCCTGCGTTTCGCCCTCGCCGACTGACACTCCCAGGCCAATCTTCCCGGACAAACCTTCCCGGACAAACCTTCCCGGGCGCACCACCCGATACACCAACCTGACAGCCCCGCCTGGCACCTCCGCCTCGCGGGGTTGTGTGACATGGCGCACAAGTCATGGGCAAATTGCCTTCCCTAAGGGCAAATGCCGCAAATCCGCCGCAAATCAATCGCAACCGCGCCAGATTACAGGGTCATACAGAACCGGTAGCTGCATATGGCTTCACCTCGGTGCCGCGTAATCATAGCCCCCACCCAGTGCGCGGTACCGAGGTCACTTCTCCCCCGACATTGCATCTTCCGTCCAGCCGGTTAGCCTGCCCCGAAACAGGGAGCCAGCGATGCGCGATTTTCATTTCCCGGGACGATCCCCGGTCCTTGCCACCAACGGCATGGTCGCCACATCACATCCACTGGCCGCGAGCGAGGCGCTGAGCTGCCTGAAAGACGGCGGTACGGCGATGGATGCGGCGATCTGCGGCGCCATCCTGCTGTCGCTGTGCGAGCCGCACATGTGCGGGCTGGGTGGCGATACCTTTGCGCTGGTCAAACCGGCTGGCGATGCGCCGGTCCAGGGTTTCAACGGGTCCGGCCGCGCCCCCGCCGCCGCCGATGCCCAAGCCCTGCGTGCCACCGGGGCGCGGGCCATCGCGGACAACAGCCCCGAGGCGGTCACCCTGCCCGGGGCGGTCGATGCCTTTGGCCGTCTGGCCGAAGCCCACGGACGGCTGGGCCTCGACCGTCTGGTCGCCCCTGCGATTCGCTATGCCGAGGAAGGCGTGCCCGTCGCCCCGCGTGTCGCCGCCGATTGGCAGACCAAGGCAGCCCGCCTGCAAGGCATCGCCCGCCAGCATTTCCTGAACGACGGCCATCCCCCGAAAACCGGCGAGCTTTTCCGCGCCCAGGGCCTTGCCAACGTGTTGCGCCGAATCGCCCGGCACGGGCCGGAGGCGTTTTATACCGGTGAAATCGCCGAGGACATGACAAGCGCCCTGACCGCGCTTGGCGGCGGCCATACCGCCGCGGATTTCGCCGCCGTCCGGGGCGAGGTGACCACGCCGATCAAGGGCGGCTATCGCGGGCTCGACCTGCTGGAGCATCCGCCCAACGGCCAGGGTGCGACCGCGATCCTGATCCTCAACATCCTGTCACACTTCGATCTTTCGGCACTCCGGCCTTTTGGCGCCGCCCGCACCCACCTCGAGGCCGAGGCCACAAAGCTGGCCTATGACGCGCGCAACCGGTTCATTGCCGATCCCGGCGTGCTGGACGCCACCGCGCGCATGGCCGACCCGGCGCTGGCCCGCGATCTTGCGGCGCTGGTCGACCCGAGCCGCGCGCTGGCGCAGGTCACCAGGATCACCGAAGAGGTGCATCGCGACACCATCCTAATCACCGCCGTCGACCGCGACGGCATGGCCGTGTCGCTGATCCATTCGATCTTTCACAGCTTTGGCACCGGCATCGCCAGCCCGAAGTTCGGCCTTCTGCTGCAAAGTCGCGGATCGGGCTTCACCCTGGCCGAAGGTCATCCCAACGAATATGCCCCCGGCAAACGCCCGCTGCACACGATCATCCCCGGAATGCTGGGTGCGCAGGGCCGGGTCCAGATGCCCTTTGGCGTGATGGGCGGCCAGTACCAGGCCTGTGGCCATGCGCGTTTCATCACCAACCTGCGCGATTTCGGCATGGACCCGCAGGCCGCCATCGACGCCCCGCGCGCCTTTGCCGAAGACGACGCGTTGAAGCTGGAACGCGGCCATGACCCGGAGGTGCGCGCCAAGCTGGCGGCGCTGGGTCACAAGGTCGTCATCCCCGATGAACCGCTTGGCGGTGCCCAGGCCATTCGCATCCACGACAGCGGCGTGCTCGAAGGCGCATCGGACCCGCGCAAGGATGGCTGCGCCCTGGGGTATTGAGCCCGGACAGCAGGTGCAGGGTGGGTATTCAACCCACCACCCGCGTCAGTTCAACTGGAAATGCAGCGGATAGGATCCATCCTCGAACTCACCGAACAGGTCGGGGATGTCGGGATGGTCCACCGGGCGACCCGAGTAGTCGGCCACCAGGTTCTGCTCCGAGACATAGGCCACGTAGAAGCTCTGATCATTCTCGGCCAGCAGGTGATAGAACGGCTGTTCCCGCGCCGGGCGGCTGTCTTCGGGAATGGCGTTGTACCATTCCTCGGTATTGTTGAACTCGGGGTCCACATCGAAGACCACGCCGCGGAACGGGTGTTTGCGGTGCCGGACAACCTGGCCCAAGTGATATTTCGCGCGCGTCGTGTACATTCAAAAACCTCTATTGGCGCAGATTAGCGCCATCAAGGGCAAAATGTCCAATTTTCACACGGGAATTCGGGGAAACAGTCTGTGAACCGCGCTCCAACAGTTGTCGACCGACCTGTCGGGCGGGCAATCCAAAACGTGATTTCCCTGAACCCCGTTTTCCGCTAGGATGGCAAAAAAACATAACATAGCGAGAGGCAGATGAGCAGAGTCCTTCGCGCTTTGGTGATAGTATTGGCCGTGGCATCCTGCGGCGGCGGCAATCACTCTGCGCCACGCAATCTCGATGACGCTTGCGCGATCCTGAGCCAGCGTCCCACGTACTACAAGGCCTTCCGCGCCACCGAACGGCGCTGGGGCGTGCCGGTGCACGTCCAGATGGCCACGATCTACCAGGAGAGCAAGTTCATCGGCAATGCCCGTACACCACTGCGCTACAAGCTGGGGGTGATTCCGATGGGTCGGCAAAGTTCGGCTTATGGCTATTCCCAGGCGCTGGATGCCACCTGGGACGAATACCGCGAAGAGACCGGCAAGCGCCGAGCCAAGCGTGACCGGATCACCGATGCCACGGATTTCATGGGCTGGTACATGAACAAGACGCGCAACCGGAACGGCATTTCGCTGTACGATGCGCGCAATCAGTACCTGGCCTACCACGAGGGCCATACCGGCTTCGCCCGCGGCTCCTACAACAACAAGGCCTGGCTCGTGCGGGTCGCGGACGAGGTGGGTACCCGGGCGATCACCTACCAGGTTCAGCTTGCCTCGTGTCGTCACGCCCGCTGATGCCCCTTTTCCGCCGAACGGTCAGGCCCCATATTGGCGGCTGAACGAAGGGAGACCGAGATGGACGAACAGACACGCATCGAACTTGAGGCTGCGGCGTTCCGCACCCTGCAGGCGCACCTGATGGAAAAGCGCACGGATGTGCAGAACATCGACCTGATGAACCTGGCCGGGTTCTGCCGCAACTGCCTGTCGCGCTGGTACCAGGAGGCCGCCAACGAACGCGGCATCGAGATGGACAAGGAACAAGCGCGCGAGATTTTCTATGGCATGCCCTATGACCAGTGGAAATCCGCGCACCAGACCGAGGCCGGACCCGACAAGCAAAATGCCTTCGACAAGGCCTTTGCCGAGAACGTCGGCAACAAGGACTGAGGCCGGCGGCGGCACAGGGTGCTTGACAACGCGCCTGCGCTGACGCACCCCGCCCGGGACAGGAGATCGCCATGCCCGAGCCGAAGAAAGCCAAAACCCAACAGGTCTATACCCTCGTGGTCCAGGTCGGGCGCAAGTCCGGTGACGGGCTGCCCGAGGATGCCACCGGTGCCGGGCTGATCTGTTACGCCTCGGGCGTGGACGAGGCCGAGGCGGTGCGCGAAACCGTGGCAATCCTGAAGCAGGCCGATCTTGCGCCGCTGGACGTCACCGGCCACGGCACGCTGGCCGAACGGCGCAAGGCCGGCGACGAGATCGATGCCGAGGAAGAGGCGTTGATGCGCCGCGCACTGGACGAGAATTCGGTCATCGTGGCCCAGATGCAGCCCTTCTACGACCCGCTCGAAGCGACGGACTAAGGCGTTTCGCGAAGACCCCGGATCACCAAAACCCAGCGACGCCTTCGGCGCGCTCGGGCTTTTGAAGATGCTTGATGGTCAAGGTATTCCCGGAAACGCTTTGACCCTGCTCAGCCCGGCTTTCGCGTTGTCATGCTGACAAACAGGATTGCACCGTAGAACCGGCCCTTTGCCACCCGCGCGGCGGCTTCCTGCTTGACGCCTTTGGCCATCTCCTCGCTGATTTCGCCCGCCGCCACCGCCGCCGCCATTCCCCGCGCCAGCAAAGACACAAGGTAGGTGGGATTTTCCGTCTGCATGTAGCCATGCGCCCGGGTTTCGCCGCCCCGAAACCCGGCATCCCGCACCATGCGCGGCAGTTTCCGCATCACGTAGGGATCATGCACAAGGTTGCGCCGCACCGCATCGACCGCGGTTTGAAGCGGGTCGCCGTCGAACAGGGCCACCGTGGTGGTGGCATAATCGCCGTCAAACACCGCAAGCGTACCGCCCGGTTTCAGCACGCGGAAAGCCTCGGCCAGCGCCGCTTGCGGGTCGGCGAGATGGGAAAAGACCGTATGGACAACCACCACGTCAAACGCCGCATCCGGCTGACCCGTTTGGCTGGCGTCGCCCAGCGCGAAGCGGACTTCGGGCCGGTCGGCATAGCGCGCGGCGGCGCGCGCGATCAAACCCGCGGAAGGATCGACGCCGGCATGAACGGAGGGTTGCAAGTGTTCCAGAAGCATCGCCGTGGTCGCCCCATTGCCGCAGCCCACCTCAAGCACCCGCTTCCCGGGCCGCGGCAGGCGGGTCATGTAGTCGGCACAGATCGCCTGGGTCGCGGCCTCGCCCGCGCGGGCATCCATCGAAGCGGCAATCGCCGCGATCACCGCCTCCTGTTGTTCGGCAATGGTCAGGTAGAGATCGGGCATCGACGCCTCCCGCAAAGCCCGATCTTACCTTACGTCACCGAAAAAAGCAGCCCTGCGTCAGGCGACCTCGGCCAGCGCCTGCGCCTCGAAGCGTTTCAGCACCGGCAACGACAGTTTCGCCTGTTCGGGCACAAGCATCGGATTGACCTCGGCCAGCAGCGTCGCCTTGAGCCGCGCGTCATCACGGCGCAACCGCCCGACATACAGGCTTTCCGCCCAGACCCCCGAACTGCCGAGGATGGCGTGACTGGGCAGCAGCGCCTGGGCGTAATGCACCAGCGGCAGGTTGGGTTCGGCCAGCGCCGACAGCCCGTTGACGAGATACCCGGCAGGCACCAGGACGCCTTCGCAGCCAAAGGTGTAGTCCACCGCAGCCCCGCTGAGGAACAGCCGCTGTTGCGGCGCCACCACTATATCGCGGTCCAGCCCGAAGTAGGGCGCCCGCAGGCGCACCGGCGCGAAAGAGCCAAAGCCCGGCACCACCCGCTGCACCACGTGCAAGACCGGCTCGGGTGCGCCGTCACGGGTCATCACCTGATCGCCACAGCGCAACGACGCCAACTCGCGTGACCCGAAAGGTGTGTCGACCAGCGTGCGCGCCGCCAGCCCCGGCATCGGCCCCACCGGCTCTACTTGGTTGGAGATGGCGACAAAGCCAAGTTCGGCCTGCGGGCAGGCGCAAAGCTCCATCGCGTCAAAGGCGGTCAGGCTGTTCAACGCCAGCGGCGCCGGCACCTCCAGCGCGCCACAGGCAAAGCCGGTGCCCTCGGCCTCTTCGACCGCGAACCGTGCGAGCCCGGCCTCGCAATCCCAGGCAAAACTCAGCCGCACCCGCCCAGAGCCCTCGGCCGCCGACAGCCGCAGCGTGCGATGCGCCATCTGCCGCCCCTGCGCCACCACCAGCGCGAAGGCGCCATGCGGCAGGGCAAGGATCGACAGATGCCCGGCGGCATGGGCCTGCAACGGCAGACGCAGCAATGGCTCGGCCCGGTCGACGCCGGTCACCAGGCATTCCAGCAACACCGTGCCGCGACGCAGGGCGCCACGCGGCGGAACACGATCGAAAGGCGGAAAGAACAGGCTGCGGCCATCGGCGGGGCAAGCGGCCACCCAGCTCATGCACGCACCCTGGCGGAGAAAAACACCCGCATGAAAACCATGAAAACCCTCATGAAACTGCTCCAACAAAGATGGAACTTTGCCGCCCCGACACGCGAATTCCTGCGCCGGGCGCTTTCGAAACTGCCTTGTCTGCACGCTCTGAACGGCGCTTTGCGACAGGACGAAGCCTAGCACCGGGGTTCGCCTTCTGTTAAGCGAAACTCTTGCGCGGCGGGACAAGCCGCTGCAAATAGGTCACATTTCCCAACCCGAAGGGTGCCGCATCATGTCCCCCACCGATCCGCTCGATCTTACCGCCCGCCTGGTCCGCTGTGCCTCGGTCACGCCGGAAGAAGGCGGCGCGCTGGTCCTGTTGCAAGAGCTGCTGGAAGGCGCCGGTTTCGCCTGCACCCGGGTGGACCGGGGCGGGGTCTCCAACCTGCTGGCGCGGTGGGGCGACAAGGGCCACGCAAGAACCTTTGGCTTCAACGGCCATACCGACGTGGTGCCCCTGGGCAACCCTGACGATTGGTCGGTGGACCCCTTCGGCGCCGAGATCCGCGACGGCTTTCTCTACGGTCGCGGCGCGACGGACATGAAATCCGGGGTCGCCGCCTTTGTCGCGGCGGCGGTGGATTTCGTCACCGAAACGCCGCCCGAGGGCGCCGTGATCCTGGCCATCACCGGCGATGAAGAGGGCGACGCGGTGGACGGCACCACCGCGCTGCTCGATCACATGGCGACGACGGGCGAGGCAATGTCGGTCTGCCTCGTGGGAGAACCCACCTGCCCCGACCGCATGGGCGAGATGATGAAGATCGGCCGCCGCGGCTCGCTTTCGGCCTGGTTCACGGTGACCGGGGTGCAGGGCCATGCCGCCTATCCGCACCGCGCGAAGAACCCGCTGCCCGCGATGGCCCGGCTGATGGACCGGCTGGCCTCGCATGAGCTTGACCGGGGGACCCAGCATTTCGACGCCTCGACCCTGGCCGTTGTGACCATCGACACCGGCAACCCCGCCACCAACGTCATCCCGGCCGAATGCCGCAGCACCGTCAACATCCGCTTCAACGACGCCCATTCCGGCGCCTCCCTGACCGACTGGCTCCGGGCCGAGGCGGACGCGGTGGCGGCAGATTTCGGCGTGGACATCGCGATGAAGGTCAAGGTCTCGGGCGAAAGCTTCCTGACGCCCCCCGGCCCCTTGTCGGACCTCGTGGCGCGGGCGGTCGCGGCGGAAACCGGCGTCACGCCGGAGCTGAGCACAACCGGCGGCACCTCGGACGCACGTTTCGTCAAGGATCACTGCCCGGTGGTGGAGTTCGGCCTCGTGGGCCGCACCATGCACCAGGTCGACGAACGCGTGGCGGTGGACCAGGTGCACCAGCTCAAGGCAATCTATGCCCGAATCCTGCGGGACTATTTCGCATGAGCCTCACCATCACCCGCACCGAGGATCTGGAGACCTGTCTCAAACTGCGATTTGAGGTCTTCGTCGATGAACAGGGCGTGCCCGCCGAGATCGAGCGTGACGCCCATGACGAAGAGGCGATCCACCTGCTGGCCCTGAAGGACGGAGAGCCGCTGGGCACCGCGCGCATCCTGGCCAAGGGCGAGACCGGCAAGATCGGCCGGGTCTGCGTGGTCAAGAAGGCGCGCGGCACCGGGTTGGGCAAGGCACTGATCGAAGCCGCGCTGGACGAAATGCGCGCCGATGGGCGGTTCACAAGGGCGGCGCTGGGCTCGCAGACCTACGCGATCCCCTTCTATGAAAAGCTGGGCTTTGCCGTCTATGGCGCGGAATTCGACGATGCCGGCATCCCGCACCGGATGATGGATCGCGCACTTTGAAGCGCGCGCACCTTGTTGTCATGCTCAAGGAACCACGCCCGGGCCGGGTGAAGACCCGGCTGGGCCGCGACATCGGCATGACCGAGGCCGCCTGGTGGTTTCGCCACCAGACCGCCGCGCTGTTGCGGCGGCTCGATGATCCGCGCTGGCAGCTGATCCTTGCCGTCTCGCCCGATCGCGAGGGAATGACCAGCCGGACCTGGCCCGCCCATCTGCCGCGCCTGCCGCAGGGGCGGGGCGACCTGGGGCAACGCATGGCGCGGGTGTTCCGGTCGCTGCCGCCCGGGCCGGGCTGCATTGTCGGCGGCGATATTCCCGGCATTCGCCCCCGGCACATCGCCCGTGCCTTCGCCGCACTGGGGGTCAGTGACGCCGTTTTCGGCCCCGCCCCCGACGGTGGGTTCTGGCTGACCGGGCTGCGCCATCCCCGCCACGCCCCCGCCGGTCTGTTTCGCGATGTCCGCTGGTCCAGCGAACATGCGCTGGCCGACAGCATCGCCGGACTGCCCGGCCTGCGCATCGCCCGGACCGACACCCTGGCCGATGTCGATACCGCCGCCGACCTGGCGCGAGGAAAGCCCGCAAGGGCTTGAGGAGCCCCTCATCCGCCCTTGCAGGCGTCTTCGGCCCGGGCAATCAAGGACCGGACACCGCAACAAGCCGGAAAAACGCCATGCCCCTGTTTCACCATGAAAACCGCCAACGCACCGCCGAAACACGTCGGATCTACGCGCTTTTCGAACTTGTCTACACCGTCATCGATTTCTCCGCCGCCGTCTGCTTTGTCATCGGATCCGTCATGTTCTTTTCCGAGGCCTGGCAAACCCCCGCCACATGGCTGTTCCTGATCGGCTCCATCCTGTTTGCCTGCAAACCCACCCTGCGCCTGGTGCGCGAGCTTCGGCTTGTCGCCGCAGGCAAGGACGACGCGCTGGCGGAACGGTTTCGCAAGTGACGCCCCTGCGCGCGCGTGATACCCACCTCCCATGACCTTGCCATCCAAAGCCCAGATCCTCGACTGGATCACCGCCAACCCCACCCAGACGGCCAAGCGCGACATCGCCAAGGCCTTTGGCATCAAGGGCGCGGCCCGGATCGACCTCAAGCGCCTGCTGAAAGAGCTGGAGCATGAGGGCCATCTTGAAAAACGCAAGAAGACCTACCGTGATCCCGACCGGCTTCCCCCGGTCTCGGTGTTGCAGGTCAAGGCGCCCACGCCAGACGGCGATCTCTTTGCCAAGCCCCTGGAATGGCACGGCGAAGGGGTGGAGCCTATCGTGCTGGTCGTCCCCCGCGCCTCGGACCCGGCATTGGGCGAAGGCGATCGCATCCTTGCCCGGCTCCAGGTGGTGCATGAGGAGGATCACAACTACGAGGCCCGCCTGATCCGCCGCATCGGCACCAACCCGCGCCGCATCCTCGGGGTCTTCGCGAAACGCTCCGAAGGCGGGCGGATCAAGCCGATCGACAAGGGGTCGGACAAGGAATGGCAGGTCGCCGCCGGTGACGTGCATGGCGCCAAGGACGGCGAGCTGGTCGAGGCCGAACTGGCCGGGCCGAAAACGCGTCTCGGCCTGCCCAAGGCCCGCATTGTCGAGCGGCTGGGCGATCCCACCGCGCCGCGTGCCGTATCGCTGATCGCCATTCATCAGCACGGCATTCCCGACGATTTCCCCGACGAGGTCATCGCCGAGGCCGACGCAATGAAACCCGCCGGTCTCAAGGGCCGCGAAGACCTGCGCGATGTGCCGCTGATCACCATCGACCCGGCGGATGCGCGCGACCACGACGATGCCTGCTATGCCCATGCGGACGACGACCCCAAGAACGCGGGCGGCCATGTGATCTGGGTCGCCATCGCCGATGTCGCGCATTACGTCACTCCCGGATCCGCGCTCGACCGCGAGGCGCGCAAGCGTGGTAATTCCAGCTATTTCCCCGACCGCGTCGTGCCGATGCTGCCTGACCGGCTGTCGGGCGATCTCTGTTCGTTGCACGAAGGCGTGCCACGCGCCTGTATCGCCGTACGCATGCAGATCAACGCCAATGGCGAAAAGCTCAGCCACAAGTTCGTCCGCGGCCTGATGCGCTCGCCCGCTTCGCTGAACTATCAGGAGGTGCAGGAGGGCATGGACGGCGCGCCGAACGACAAGGTCGCGCCGCTGATGGACGCTGTGATCCGTCCGCTCTATGCCGCCTACGACGCGCTGACCAAGGCGCGCAATGCCCGCCAGCCGCTCGACCTCGACCTGCCGGAACGGCGCATCGAGCTGACCGAGGACGGCAAGGTCAAATCGGTCAATTTCAAGGACCGGCTCGACGCGCACAAACTGATCGAGGAGTTCATGATCCTCGCCAATGTCGCCGCCGCCGAGACGCTGATCGCCAAGAAGACCCCGCTGCTGTTCCGCGTCCACGAGGAACCGCCGCAGGACAAGCTGGAGAGCTTGCGCGACACCGCGGATGCCGCCGGGCTGACGCTGGCCAAGGGACAGGTGCTGAAGACCATGCACCTCAACCGCCTTTTGCATGACGCTGCAGGCACCGAGGACGCGGACCTCATCAACCTCGCCACCCTGCGCTCGATGACGCAGGCCTATTATTCGCCCAAGAACTTCGGCCATTTCGGGCTGGCCTTGCAGAACTACGGCCATTTCACCTCGCCCATCCGGCGTTATTCCGACCTGATCGTGCACCGCGGGCTGATCACCGCGCATGGCTGGGGCGACGATGGCCTGAGCCCCGAGGACATTGACAAGCTGGAGCCCACGGCGGCGCATATTTCCGACACCGAACGCCGCTCGATGATCGCAGAGCGCGACACCACCGACCGTTACCTCGCCTCCTATCTGTCCGAGCGTGTGGGCAATGAGTTCACCGGGCGCATTTCCGGCATCGCGCGCTTCGGCGCCTTCGTGAAACTCGACGAGACCGGCGCCGACGGGTTGATCCCGATGCGCAACCTCGGGCGCGAATATTTCCACTTTGACGCCGACACCGCGACGTTGATGGGTTCGGACACCGGGCTGACCATCACCCTTGGCCAGCGCGTCACCGTGCGCCTGACCGAGGCCGCGCCCGTGACCGGCGGCATCGCGCTGGAGCTTCTGGAGATTGACGGCGCCAAGCCCCCCGCCGGACGCGGCACCGGCCCACGCGGGCGGGGCAAGGGCGGCGGACCGGCCAAGCGCAAGCTCGCCCGATCCAAGAAGAAAACCGCCAAGGTCAGCCGCAAACGCCGCCAGACCCGCGGCTGACATCCCGCGTGCCGGGCTGAAGCCCGGCCTGCGGGTACCTTTCCGGTGGGTGCCGGGCTTCAGCCCGGCACCCACCATCACGCCGCCAAAGCCACCTTCGTCGGATACATCGCACCACGCCCCGCCGCGACATAGGCCATCAACCGCGCGTTCCCGGTGACCTTTGCGCCCAGCGCGGTCTCCACCGGCAAGGTCGACAGCATATCCAGAAACGGCACCACCGAGGCATCGGCGGCGGTCGGCGCATCACCAAACAGGAACGGCCCTTCCCAAAGCATCGCCTCGATGGCACTCAGATCCTCGTCATAAAGCGCCAGCCTGTCGGACTCGCTCATCCGCGCGATGCCGTGGCCGGTCAGCCCCTGGCGCACCTGCGCGCGGATCTCATCGGTCACCGCCCCGCGCTGCGCCTCGGGCACATCCGCAAAGAACACATCGCGCACCTTTTCCCAGCAGGCGTCATTCAACCAGCGCTCGCACACCAGCCCCAGCCCGAGGTTTTCCTCCGCCAGCCGCTGAAACGCCCGCGCCTGCGCCTTTTGCACGGTGCTCAGCCCGGGGTGGAAATCCGCGCCGCGCGCTTCCAGAAACCGTTGCAGATTGCCGCTGTCGGGCAACAGCGCATCGTCGTGGCGGATCACCGGCAGCTTGCCATAGGGCATCCCGGCAGGCCGGGCCAGGTATTCGGGGGACCAGGCCTCGCCCGACATCTGCAACAGGCACATCGCCTTGACGCAATAGGGGCTGTGGGACGGCGCGCCAAAGCTGGCGGGGAAGGTCAGAAGGGCAATCATCGGGACAGTTCCTTGCTTGGTGTGGTGATGCCCGATGGCTAACACCCCCTCTTGTCAGTTTTTGTCAGGAGCCTGTACCATGCTGGCATCATGACCCGCACCCAACGCCTCTTTCAGCTGATGCAGGCCCTGCGCAGCCTGCCCGCGCCCGTCACCGCCGCCACATTGGCTCAGGAGATGTCGGTCGATCCCAGGACGATCTACCGCGACATCAACACCTTGCGGGAAATGGGTGCGGTGATCGATGGCGAGGCGGGCTATGGCTTTACCATGATCGAGGATCACGCCCTGCCGCCGATGGGGTTCGAGAATGACGAGTTGGAGGCGCTGGTTCTGGGCCTGCGCGAGGTGCAGGAAATCGGCGATCCGGCGCTGTCCAGGGCCGCGGGCCAGGCGCTGACCAAGCTCCAGGCGCGTCTGCCCGAAAAACAGGCCCACCGGCTGCGCCACGCGGCCCTGCACGTGCACCGTTTCACCGAGATCCCGGCGCCGGGCATCGACGTGCGCGACCTGCGGCGCGCCACGTGGGAAGAGGTGCGCATTCGCTTCGGCTATCGCGACCGCGCGGGTGCCGCGACCGTGCGAGAGGCTGATCCGCTGACGATCTCCTACTTCGACCGGTCACATTGTCTTTTGGCCTATTGCCACCTGCGACAGGATTTCCGCGCGTTCCGGTTGGACCGGATGGAGGGTCTGGAGGTGCTGGAGGCCAGCTTTCGGCCCCGCAGGGTGCCGATGCTGCGCGACTACATGGCACGGTTGAAGGAAGGGGCGAAACAATGGCGTGAGGGGGATCGGGCGGAACGACCGCACAGCCGTTGAACTGCCGTGGCCGCAAACGCGGCGCGCGCCGGGCCAGCGCATGCCGCTTGATTTCGGGCCGGGTGGCATGGACCGTCTGCTTACGTCACCACCCGCAACGTCAGATTGATCCGACCGCCGTCCTTCAACAACGCCGACGACCCATACTTGATCCGATCCACCCCGTGATGGATCAACCGCGCCTCACCGCCCAGCACCACCACGTCGCCGGACTCCAACCAGACCGACTCTGTCTTTCCGCCTTTCTCGACATTCCCGATCCGGAACAACCCCGCATCGCCCAGCGACACCGACACCACCGGCTGGGAAAAATCCGCCTCGTCGTGATCCTGATGCAGCCCCATCCGCGCGCCTTCGCCATAATAATTCACCAGGCAACACTCCGGCGCCCGCGCACCCGGCGCCACATCGTCCCAGATCGCCATCACCTCGACGGGAATCGGCGGCCAGTCCATGCCATCAGGGTGGCGCGGCTCGTAACGATAGCCCCGGCGGTCCGTCACCCAGCCAAACGCCCCGGCAGAGGTCATGCGCACCGACATCTTGCGCCCGCCCGGCGTCACCGGGTGATAAAACGGCGCCGCCTGTGCCACCTTCCGGATGGTTTCAACCATATCAAGCTGTTCACCCGGCCCCAGATACCCCTTGAACAGCGCCACACCACGCAACATCAGCGGCTTCATCGCCCGCTCCCTTCCCAATTCCTCAACAAATCGCCCGGCATTTGCACAATACCCGCTGCCACACCGCTTGCAGCCCCCAAACCCCGTCCTTATATACGCTGCGAAGCGCGGAACGGGCTCCGGGCCCGCCGCTTAACCGTTCGGGGACGGGATGCCGCTACGGGTCCTGCCTCGTGTCATCGCCTTGAAGAAAAGAGGGATCGAAACAATGGGTAAAGTCATCGGGATTGACCTCGGCACCACCAACAGCTGTATCGCCATCATGGACGGCAGCCAGGCCCGAGTCATCGAAAACTCCGAAGGTGCGCGGACCACGCCGTCCATCGTCGCCTTCACCGACAACGAACGCCTTGTTGGTCAGCCGGCCAAGCGCCAGGCCGTCACCAACCCGGAAAACACCGTTTTTGGCGTCAAGCGTCTGATCGGCCGTCGCAATGACGACCCGGATCTGGCCAAGGACAAGAAGAACATGCCGTTCAACGTCATCGACGGCGGCAACGGCGACGCATGGGTCGAAGCCAGGGGCGACAAGTACAGCCCGTCGCAAATTTCGGCGTTCATCCTTGGAAAGATGAAGGAAACCGCTGAATCCTACCTCGGCGAGGAAGTGGATCAGGCGGTCATCACCGTTCCGGCCTATTTCAACGACGCCCAGCGTCAGGCCACCAAGGACGCGGGCAAGATCGCCGGTCTCGAAGTGCTGCGGATCATCAACGAGCCGACAGCGGCTGCGCTGGCCTATGGTCTCGACAAGGAAGAAACCCACACCATCGCGGTCTATGACCTCGGCGGCGGGACCTTCGACGTCACCATCCTCGAGATCGACGACGGCCTCTTCGAAGTGAAGTCCACCAACGGCGACACCTTCCTCGGCGGTGAAGACTTCGACATGCGGATCGTCAACTACCTGGCGGACGAGTTCAAGAAAGAGCACGGCGTCGACCTGACCAAGGACAAGATGGCACTGCAGCGTCTGAAAGAGGCGGCGGAAAAGGCCAAGATCGAACTGTCGTCCTCGTCGCAGACCGAGATCAACCAGCCGTTCATCTCGATGGACCCGAACGGCGGCCAGCCGCTGCACATGGTCTTGAAACTGACCCGTGCCAAGCTGGAATCGCTGGTCTCCGACCTGATCAAGGCCTCGATCAAACCCTGCCAGGCCGCTCTCAAAGACGCCGGTCTCTCGACCTCCGAGATCGACGAAGTCGTTCTGGTCGGTGGTATGACCCGGATGCCGAAAGTCATCGAAGAGGTGACCAAGTTCTTTGGCAAGGAGCCGCACAAGGGTGTGAACCCGGACGAAGTGGTGGCAATGGGTGCCGCCATCCAGGCCGGTGTTCTGCAAGGTGACGTCAAGGACGTTGTCCTGCTCGACGTGACGCCGCTGTCGCTGGGTATCGAGACGCTGGGTGGCGTGTTCACCCGTCTGATCGACCGCAACACCACGATCCCGACCAAGAAGTCGCAGATCTTCTCGACCGCCGAGGACAACCAGAGCGCCGTGACCATCCGGGTGTTCCAGGGTGAGCGTGAAATGGCCGCCGACAACAAGATGCTCGGTCAGTTCAACCTTGAGAACATTCCGCCCTCACCGCGCGGCATGCCGCAGATCGAAGTGACCTTCGACATCGACGCCAACGGCATCGTCTCGGTCCAGGCCAAGGACAAGGGCACCGGCAAGGAACAGAAGATCACGATCCAGGCTTCGGGCGGTCTCTCGGACGACGACATCGACAAGATGGTCAAGGAAGCCGAAGAGAACGCGGAAGCCGACAAGGCCCGCAAGGAGCTGGTGGAAGCCAAGAACCAGGCCGAAAGCCTCATCCATTCGACCGAGAAATCGCTCGAAGAGCATGCCGACAAGGTCGACCCGACCACTGTCGAGGCAATCGAACTGGCCGTGGCCGCGCTCAAGGACGAGATCGACACCGACAACGCCGACAAGATCAAGTCCGGCATCCAGAACGTCATGGAAGCTTCCATGAAACTGGGTGAGGCGATCTACAAGGCAAGCCAGGAAGACGCCGGCGAAGAGGCCCCCGCATCCGCGGATGGCCCGGCAGAAGACGACACCATCGTCGATGCCGACTTCGAGGACCTTGATAACGACAAGCGCACCTGATCGTCGGTGACGACAGCGCTTCGGAACCACTGCGGGGGCCGGTCCGGATGCCGGGCCGGCCTTCGCACGTTCCCGAAAGGAGGATGGACTGATGTCCAAACGTGATTATTACGAGGTTCTGGGGGTCACCCGGACCGCCTCCGCCGACGAGATCAAGAAGGCCTATCGCAAGAAGGCCAAGGAACTCCACCCTGACCGGAACTCGGACAATCCGACGGCCGAGGCGGAGTTCAAGGAGGCGGGCGAAGCATACGAAGTCCTGAAGGACGCCGACAAGAAGGCGGCCTATGACCGCTTCGGCCATGCGGCATTCGAAGGCGGCATGGGCGGCGGCGGACGCCCCGGCGGGCACCCGGGCCAGCAGGGCGATTTCGCCTCGGCCTTCTCGGACGTCTTCGACGATCTCTTCGGCGACTTCATGGGCGGCCAGCGCGGCGGACGCCAGCGCGCGGCGCGCGGCGCCGACCTGCGCTACAACCTGCGGGTGACACTGGAAGAGGCCTACAACGGCCTGCAAAAGACGATCACCGTGCCGACCAGCGTGCAATGCGGGTCGTGCAACGGCTCGGGCGCCGAAGGCGGCGCCGAGCCCACAACCTGTCCGACCTGTTCCGGCATGGGCAAGGTGCGCGCACAGCAGGGCTTCTTCACGGTGGAACGCACCTGTCCCACCTGTTCCGGCCTTGGCCAGATCATCAAGAACCCCTGCAACACCTGTCATGGCGCGGGCCGGATCGAAAAGGACCGGGCGCTGTCGGTGAACATTCCGAAAGGTGTCGAGACCGGCACGCGCATCCGGTTGGCCGGCGAAGGCGAAGCGGGGATGCGGGGCGGGCCTCCGGGTGATCTCTACATCTTCATCGAGGTGGCGCCGCACGAGATCTTTGAACGCGAAGCGATGGACCTGCATTGCCGGGTGCCGGTGTCGATGTCGGCAGCGGCCCTGGGTGGCGACATCGAGGTGCCGACGATCGACGGCGGCCGCAGCCGGGTGAAAATCCCCGGCGGGTCGCAATCGGGGCGCCAGATGCGCCTGCGTGGCAAGGGGATGCCGTCTCTGCGCGGCGCCGGGTTTGGCGACATGTTCATCGAACTGGCGGTGGAAACCCCGGTCAACCTGACATCGAAGCAGAAAGAACTGCTGCGCGAGTTCGAGGCGCTGAGCGAGGACAACAACCCGGAGTCGAAAAGCTTCTTCTCCTCGGTCAAGGGCTTCTGGGATTCGATGAAAGGCTGAGCCGCTCCTCGATCCCTTGCGGGCTCTCCTCGCGAAGACGCCTGCAAGGGCGGATGAGCGGCCCCGTTAACCCTTGATTCACCAAACCGGGCCATGCTGTCGGCATGGCCCGGACACCCTCCTTCGCAGAATCCCCCCTGCCGCTCTTTCCCGGCGACGAAGCCGCCGAACCGGTACCGCTGCCTGGCGGCGCGCGACTGCCCTCCTATATCCGCGACCACCGAAAACGCCTGCGCGCCCGCTTCATGGCCGGCGGTGCCGAGGCTTTGCCGGATTACGAGATGCTGGAACTCGTCCTCTTTCGCGCCATCCCCCGCCAGGATGTGAAACCCCTGGCGCGCCTGCTGCTCGACACTTTCGGCGATTTCAACCGGGTGATCTCTGCCCCGCTGTCCCGGCTGTCCGAGGTCAAGGGCGTGGGCGACGCGGTGATCTGCGAGCTGAAGCTGGTCGAAGCCGCGGCCCAGCGGCTGGCCCGTTCCCGCGTCATCGAACGGCCCGTGATGTCCTCCTGGGATCGGCTGATCGCCTATTGCCACACGGCAATGGCCCATGCCGAGACCGAGCAGTTTCGCGTGCTCTTCCTCGACCGCAAGAACGTCCTGATCGCCGATGAGGCCCAGGCCCGCGGCACCGTCGATCAGTTGCCGGTCTATCCGCGCGAAGTGGTCAAACGCGCGCTGGAACTGAACGCCAGCGCATTGATCCTGGTCCACAACCACCCCTCGGGCGACCCCACCCCCAGCCGTGACGACATCGACATGACCGCCCAGGTCGAAGCCGCCGCGCAGGCGCTGGGCCTGACGCTGCACGACCATGTCATCATCGGCAAGAGCCGCGAACTCAGCTTTCGGGTCGAGGGCCTGCTGTGACGTCACCCCGGCGAACACGTCATTAACGCTTTGTAAATAAACGAAAATGTTTCGCGCGCGAAACGTTTCTCAGCGCAGGGCCTTCAGGATGGAAAGCCCGGCATGTCCATCCGGGATCTCACCGATGCTGCGCTGGAAGGCCCGCAGCGCCGACATCGTCGCCGGTCCGATCCGCCCGTCGACGCCCCGGGTGTTGAACCCCTTCGCGGTCAGCCGCTGCTGCAACTCCTTGCGTTCCGCATTGGTCAGCGCGCGATCATCCCCTGGCCAGCTGCCCTGCACCGGCCCACCGCCGGCGATCCGGTCCGACAGGTGGCCAACGCCCAGCGCGTAGAGATCGGAGTTGTTGTACCGCTTGATGACGTCAAAGTTCTTGAATGCCAGGAACGCCGGCCCCCGCGCGCCCGCCGGCAGAAGCACATAGGCCGCGCCATGATCGTGCACCGGACGGCCATCCATGCCCAGCACCCCGGCCCGCGCCCAGTCTGATGGCATCCGCCGGGTCTTGTCCCCGACCTGACCATAATCGAACCCCTCGGACAGCTGCACCTCCACGCCCCAGGGCATGCCCTTCACCCAGCCGAATCGCGCCAGGTACGCCGCGGTCGAGGCCAGCGCGTCGGTCGGATCCTCCGACCAGATGTCGCGCCGACCGTCGCCGGTGAAATCCACGGCATAGGCCTGGTAGGAGGTTGGAATGAACTGCGTATGGCCCATCGCCCCGGCCCAGCTGCCGGTCATGTTGGCGGGCCGGGTATCGCCGCGCTCAAGGATGCGCAGCGCTTCGACCAGTTGCTGCTCAAAGAACCGCCCCCGCCGCCCGTCATGGGCCAGGGTCGCCAGCGCCTCGATCACGCCAATATCGCCGCGCCGTGTGCCATAGGCGCTTTCCAGCCCCCAGACCGCCGTCACCACGTCCTTGTCGACGCCGAAATGCGCCTCGATCCGATCCAGCGTCGCCGCATGGCGGGCCAAGGCCGCGCGGCCATTTGCAATGCGTTCCTCCGAGGCGGCAATCTCAAGGTATTGCCCGGCGGTCTTGGTAAACTCGGTCTGCTTGCGATCGCGGGCGATGACCTGGGTGTTGTAACTGACCCCGGCGAAGGCATCGTCGAACACTGGGCCCGACACACCTGCGGCCAGCGCCCGGGCGCGGAACCCGCGGGTCCAGGCCTGAAAGTCCGCGGTGCGGGCCTTGTCGGCGCGGGTGGCGGTTTCGGCCACCGCGGCGGGCCGCGCCTTGGGTCGCAGGCTGCTTGCGTGTTCCATTGCCGCAAGCGGCAGTGCGCCGCAAGACAGGCAAAGGGTCAGGATCAGGCTCTTGGCGTGCATGGGTGCCCCCGAAATAGGCTCTGGCAGAAGCCTATCAAATCCCCCGAAAACGAAAACAAGCGGTTTCCCGCTCGGCAACAATCCGACGATTCAGCGCCGCGCGCCCCAACTGGCCGAGGCATGGCGCCGGGTATAGAATTCTCCCATCAGGCCAATCGTGATAAGCCCGATGCTGAGCCAGATCGGATATTCCAGGCTGGAATTGCGCGGAAAGTAATTGACGAAGGCATAGCCACGCGCCTGGTCGATGGCATGGAACAACGGGTTCCAGTCGAACATCGCCAGAAGATAGCCGGGCAGCGTGTTGGCCACGAACATCTTGCCCGAGGCAATCATGTTGGCCCGCTGATAGATCGAGGACACGATGCTGACCGGCCCCGGAAACCACGGCTTGAGCGCCAGGAACACCATGCCGATCGCCGCGCCGGAAAACCAGGCCAGCAGAATCATCCCGATACAGCCGATGGGATCGTGGATCTCGACGTCGACAAAGCCCACGTCATAGACGAACAACACGATCAGAACCGAGAGAAACTGGATATACAGCGTCGACAACATGCCCGAAAGGATCGACACCATCGTGTTCATCGGCGCGTGCTGCATCATGGGCGAGGTCGGTCCATCGGCGCCCGCCACCGCGCCCAACGTCTTGACATGCGTCATGTACAGGAAGATGCCCGACATGATGTAAATCATGAAATCGCCGCGCAGCTTTGTCCCGCGCAGGCCCAGCACCGTGAACATGACATAGAAGACCATCACCATGATGATGGTCTGCAGCACGTTCATGAAGATCGATATCAACGCGTTGCCGTGCGTCTTGCGCACGTTGCGCACCGCCCCGTGGTAGACCAGTTCGGCTGTCGCGAGAAAACTTGCCAGCGCGGTTCTGGGGCGTCTTTGAACGAACATGAGGCTGCTCCGCCTGTTTGATGCCATTCTGGCACGGAAATCTTGCTGTTCCGTTTCCATCAGAGCATAACCGCAGGCAAATGATCTGACAACAAATCTACGCGGTCGCGTATTGCCATTATCCCTTTACAACGGCGCCCCCGCGCAAGGAGCACGCATGAACTACGATGAGCTGACCCAGGTGATCCGCAAGCTGGCGCTGGAAGCCGGGGATGTGATCATGGAGATCTATGACGCCGATGATTTCGACGTGAAGACGAAATCCGACGCCAGCCCGGTGACCGAGGCCGATGAAAAGGCCGATGCGCTGATCTCTGCCGGCCTGCGCGCGGCCTTTCCCGATGTCACCCTGGTGACCGAGGAACAATCCGACAGCCACGACATGCGCGCCGAGACCTTCCTGATTGTCGATCCGCTGGACGGCACCAAGGAATTCATCAAGCGGCGCGGCGATTTCACCGTCAATATCGCCTATGTGGAAAGCGGCGTGCCGACCCGTGGCGTGGTCTATGCCCCGGCCCGGGGGCGGTTGTTCTATACCAATGGCCTTGGCCATACGGTCGAGGAAAGCGGCCCCTTCGACAAGGACACCCCCGGCGAAACGACCCCGATCAAGGTGCGCGAACCCGACAATGGCAAGCTTCTGGTTGTGGCGTCGAAATCCCACCGCGACCAGGCGACCGACGATTACATCGGCAAGTACGAGGTCGCGGACATGAAAAGCGCCGGGTCTTCGCTGAAGTTCTGCCTGGTGGCGACCGGCGAGGCCGATCTCTATCCGCGCCTCGGGCGGACGATGGAATGGGACACCGCCGCCGGTCACGCGGTGCTGAACGGTGCGGGCGGCCAGGTGGTGCGTTTCGACGATCACACCGCGCTGGCCTATGGCAAGGACGGCTATGCCAACCCGTTCTTCATCGCCTATGCGCCGGGCGTCGATCTGAAACCCGCCTGATCGCGCCGGATGCGACCGGCCAGCGTCATCATCGTGTCCAACCGGCGGCCTGCCGCGCTGAAACGGTGTGTGATGGCGGTCGGTCAACTCTACCACCCGAATTACGAGGTGGTGGTTGTCGCCGACAGCCAGAGCCTGCGGACACTCACCGGCTCGCCCCTGGGCCGCGGCTTGAAGACCGCGGCCTTCGATGCGGAAAACATCAGCCAGGCGCGCAACATCGGCATCGGGCTGGCGGCGGGTGACGTGCTGGCCTTCATCGACGATGACGCGGTGCCCGAGCCGACCTGGCTGACCCACCTCGCCGGCGCCTTCGACGATGACGAGGTGGCGGCGGCCGGCGGTTTCTTGCGCGGGCGCAATGGCATCAGCTGGCAATGGCGCGCCGCCAGCGTCGATCACACCGGGCAGCGCCATGACCTGACCTGGGACAGCCAGCGTCCGGCGGCGCTGCATCCCGCCAGGGGCCGCGCGATCAAGACCGAGGGCACCAACATGGCCTTCCGCCGCGAGGTGCTCTGCGCTATCGGCGGCTTTGACCCGGCCTTTCGCTTCTTTCTGGATGAGACCGACCTGAACATGCGGCTGGCGCGCGCCGGCCATGCCACCGCCATCGTGCCGCTGGCCGAGGTCCATCACGGGTTTGCCGAAAGCACCCGGCGGCGGGCCGACCGGGTGCCGCGCGATCTGTTCGAGATTGGCGCCAGCATGGGTGCCTTCCTGCTGCGCCATTGCCCCGCGCCGCAGCGCGCCGGGGTCGAGGCCGCCTTTGCCCGCGAACAGCGTCAGCGCCTGTTGCGGCACATGGTGGCCGGGCGGCTGGAGCCGCGTGACCTGCGCCGTCTTCTGGCCCGGTTGAATGACGGGATGGCCGAGGGCCGAACCCGCACACCCGTACCGATGCCCGCGCTGGGCCATGCCACCGCGCCGTTTTCGCCGCTGCCGCGCAAACCCCGCCTTTCCCCGCGGATCCGCCAGGGGCGCTGGCATGAACGCCAAAAAATCAGGCAGTCGGCGATACATGATGTCGCGGCCGGACACGTGACAACGGTGATGATCTTTTCCCTCACGGCGCTCTTTGGGCGCGTCACCTTTACCGATCAAGGCTTTTGGGAGCATCGCGGCGGGCAATTTGGCCGTTTCGAGCGCGCCGAGCCGCTGTTTCGCCTGCGCCGCCTGCGCGACAGGTGTCAAAAAGAAATGTTGCGGGTGCAGAAAGTGCGTGGCCTAAGCGCCCCACATTAGCCGAGGATGAGTGCCGCTGGCTCTTGCCCGTTCAAGCTGTGACTTGCATGATGCAAAAAGCGACCAGACATGCCAAAAGATTTGAGGACAAGTAATGCGTAACAAAGTGACCAAGGCGATCTTCCCGGTCGCGGGCCTGGGAACCCGCTTCCTTCCCGCCACGAAATCGGTGCCGAAGGAAATTATGACACTGGTCGACCGGCCGCTCATTCAATACGCCATCGACGAGGCACGTGCCGCCGGGATCAAGGAATTCATCTTTGTCACCTCGCGCGGCAAGGGCGCGCTGGAGGATTACTTCGACCACGCGCCGACGTTGGAGCAGGAACTCAAGAAGAAGAACAAGACCGAGTTGCTGGACGTTCTCAAGGACACCAACATGGACAGCGGCGCCATCGCCTATATCCGCCAGCACAAGGCCATGGGCCTGGGCCACGCGGTCTGGTGCGCGCGCCGTCTGATCGGCAATGAACCCTTTGCGGTGATGCTGCCCGATGACGTGATCGCCGCCGAGAAACCCTGTCTTCAGCAGATGGTGGAAGCCTACGAGGACGTTGGCGGCAGCATGGTCGCGGCGATGGAAGTGCCGCAGGAGCGGACCTCGTCCTACGGGGTGCTGGACGTGGCCGAGGACAAGGGCGACCTGGTCTCGGTCAAGGGCATGGTGGAAAAGCCGAAAGCCGAGGAGGCGCCGTCGAACCTGGCGGTGATCGGGCGCTACATCATCACGCCGGATGTCCTCAAGAACCTGCACAAGATGAAACAGGGCGCCGGCGGCGAGATCCAGCTGACCGACGCCATTGCCCAGGAAGTCGAAGAAGGCCGGAACGTGTCGGGTTTCCGCTTCAAGGGCCAGCGTTTTGATTGTGGTTCCAAGTCCGGGTTCCTTCAGGCGACAGTGGCCTTTGGCCTGGCGCGCGACGACCTGCGCGATGACCTTTACGGCTATCTCCAGGACCTGATGGCGGTGGACCAGGCGGCGCAGTAACCCGCTGCCGCACCCTTGCGAAACCGGTTTCCGGGGCTGGCGGCCCTGTGCCAGGCTGCCCCCGGAAACCCATAGCCCCTAACGCGAGGCAAGAGCCGCAATGCCGCGTGCAGGCCGCCACCCGGCCCTTTCGCCACAACCGCCCCCTGCCGGCCCGCCGCCGGCGCGGTGTCTTGACATCACGCGGCTGATCCGCCGCGCCGGGCGGCCGATGACCGGGGTTGACCGGGTCGAATTTGCCTATCTTCGGGCGCTGGTGGCCGACCCGGTGCCGCTCTTTGCGCTGGCGCGGACGCGGATCGGGTATGTCCTGCTCGACCGGCCGGGCGCGACGGCGATCCTTGGCTGTGCGCAGCGGGACGACTGGGGCCCGCTGGACGCGCTGGGCCGGGTGATGCGCCGCGGGTCCGAGACCCACCGCCGGGCCGAAGCGGCGCTGCGCCGGCATGCGCGGGCCCGCTGCCTGCCACAACGGCTGGGCGCGATGCTGCGCCAGCACCTGCCCGAGGGCACCTGTTATATCAACACCGGTCATTCCAACCTGACCGACCGGGTGATCCGCGGGCTTGGCCGTGTCCCCGGCATGCGCATCGCCGTGCTGCTGCACGACACCATCCCGCTGGATTTCCCGCAGTACCAGCGACCGGAAACGCTTGGCAAATTCAAGCACTTCCTCGCCCGGGTTGCGCGGTCCGCCGACCTTGTGATCTGTAATTCCAAGGCCACGCTGGCCGACGGGCAGCGCCATCTCGAAGCCTTTGGCCGCCTGCCCGACGGGCTTGTCGCGCCGCTGGGGATCGAAACCGTGGCGCCCGGCCCCTGCCCCGATCTGCCCGAAGCCCCTTATTTCGTGACCCTGGGCACAATCGAGCCGCGCAAGAACCATGCGCTGCTGCTGGATGCCTGGGACCACTTCGCCGCCGAAGGCCGCAACGCGCCGCGGCTGGTGATCTGCGGCGCGCGGGGATGGAAGAACGAGACGGTGCTGGCGCGGCTGGATGCCGGCAACCCGTTGGTCGAGGAACGCCCCGGGCTGGCGGATGCCGAGATCGCCACCCTTCTGAAACACTCTCAGGGATTGCTCTTTCCCAGCCTTGCCGAGGGCTATGGCCTGCCCCCGGTCGAAGCCGCCGCACTTGGCGTGCCGGTGGTGGTGAGCGATCTGGGCATCTACCGGGAAACCCTTGGAGACATTCCCATTTACCTGCCCCCAAGTGACGTCTATTCTTGGCGCAAGAAAATAGAACAACTGACCGAGCAGAAACCTGCACCGATTGAATTTGTACCGCCGGACTGGGACAATCATTTCAACATTGTCTTAAGCCGGGTTTGATAGCGACATATTGATGACGCGCGGGTTAACGAGGAACCGGATTGGGCGCCTGGCAATCATACCGCCTTAGGCTTCAGCGCAAGCGCTGGCGCGTGCGCGCCATGCGCAAGTCGCGCGAATTGCGCGCGGCCTCTGACCGTACGGACCAGATCCGGCCCGGCGATCTCTTGGTGATGTCCACCTTTCGCAACGAACACGTGCGCCTGCCGTATTTCCTGCGCTATTATCGCGATCTCGGGGTCAACCATTTCCTGATGGTCGACAACGACAGCACCGATGGTGGCTATGAATACCTGTTGGACCAGCCCGACGTGTCGGTTTGGCACACGCGGGCCAGTTACAAGCGGTCGCGCTTCGGTGTCGACTGGCTGAACTGGCTGGCGCGCAAACATGCGCATGGGCATTGGACGCTGACGGTGGACCCGGATGAATTCTTTCTGTTTCCCTTCTGCGACACGCGGCCCCTGCGGGCGCTGACCGACTGGCTTGATGCCTCGTCGATCCGGTCGTTTTCCGCCATGCTGCTGGACATGTATCCCAAGGGGCCGATCAATGCGCAGCCCTATCTGCCCGGCGACAACCCGCTGGATATCGCCTGTTGGTTCGATGCCGGCAATTACTCGATTTCGCGCAATCACCGCTTTGGCAACCTCTGGATCCAGGGTGGACCACGACGGCGCGTGTTCTTTCCCGAGATGCCGGCCAAGGCGCCCGCGCTCAACAAGATCCCGTTGGTGAAATGGGATCGACGTTATGCCTATGTCAGCTCGACCCATATGCTGCTGCCGCGTGGGCTCAACCTCGTGTATGACGAATGGGGCGGGGAAAAGGCCAGTGGCGTCCTGCTGCACACGAAGTTCCTCGACACCTTTACCGCCAAGGCCGCGGAAGAGCTTGAGCGAAAGCAGCATTACGCCGCTTCGGTCGAATACAAGGCCTATGCCCAGACGATGCAGGAGAACCCGGATCTCTGGTGCAAGTGGTCCGAGAAATACATCAACTGGCGCCAGTTGGAGATCCTCGGCCTGATGTCCAAGGGAAACTGGGCATGAGCGTTGGTGTCGTCATGCTGGTCCATACCGCGTTCCGGCGGGCGGAACAGGTGGCGCGGCACTGGGCCAATGCGGGCTGTCCGGTGGTGATCCATGTTGACCGCAAGGTGTCGGACAAGGCCTATCACGACTTTGCGACGGCGCTGGCCGATCTCGACCATGTCACCTTTTCCCGGCGCTATCGCTGTGATTGGGGCACCTGGGGCATCGTCGCTGCCAGCCAGGCCGCAAGCGAGGTGATGCTTGAGCGGTTTGCCGATGTCCGCCACGTCTATCTTGCGTCCGGGTCCTGCCTGCCGCTGCGTCCGGTGGAAGAGTTGATCGACTATCTCGCGGCACGGCCCCAGGTGGATTTCATCGAAAGCGCCACGACGATGGACGTGCCCTGGACGGTGGGGGGGCTGGACGAAGAACGCTTCACCCTGCATTTCCCGTTTTCCTGGCGCCAGCACCGGGTGCTGTTCGACCTGTTCGTGCAATTTCAACGCCGGATCGGAATCGAGCGGCGCATTCCCGGCGGGTTGAAGCCGCATATGGGCAGCCAATGGTGGTGCCTGACGCGCCAGACGCTGTCGGCCATCCTGCAGGATCCGCAGCGCCCGATCTATGACGCCTATTTCCGGCGCGTCTGGATCCCCGACGAAAGCTATTACCAGACCCTCGCGCGGCTGTACTCGCGCGAATTGGAGAGCCGGTCGCTGACCCTGTCGAAGTTCGATTTCCAGGGCAAGCCGCATATCTTCTACGACGATCACCTGCAGCTTTTGCGCCGGTCGGATTGCTTCGTGGCGCGCAAGATCTGGCCGCATGCGGACCTGCTGTACCAATCCTTTCTGACCGACAGGGACGGCGCCATGAGCCGGACAGAGCCCAACCCCGGCAAGATCGACCGCATCTTTGCCAAGGCGGTGGATCGACGGACGCGCGGGCGGCCGGGGCTTTACATGCATTCACGGTTGCCCAACGAAAATTGGGAAAACGGCATGACTGCCGCGCCCTATTCGGTGTTCCAGGGCTTCGCCGAGCTGTTTGAGGATTTCCAGCCCTGGCTGGCGCGGATCACCGACACCCGGGTGCATGGCCACCTGTTCGGCCCCGAGCGGGCGGAATTTGCCGATGGTGAGGCGGTGGTCCAGGGCGGGCTGTCGTCCAGCGCCGCGATCCGCGATGCCGATCCCTGGGGCTTTCTGACCAGCCTGCTGTGGAACACCCGCGGCGAGCGTCAGTGTTTCCAGTTCGGCCCGCTCGACACCCAGGAAGGCGTGGTGTGGAACATGGCCAAGGATCCCAACGCCCAGATCTCGGTGGTGTCGGGGGCCTGGGCGGTGCCGCTGTTCAAGTCGAATCTCGATTTCGCCACCATCCGCCGCGCCGCTGCCAAACTGCAAAAGATCGAAGCGGAATCGCTCAATGCCTATCGCTCGCCCTATGCCAAGGCGCGCATCCGGATCTGGACGATGGCGGAATTCATCGAGGCGCCGATGGAGCCCTTGCAATCGGTCATCGACCAGATCGGCCTGCGCGCCGGGCGGCGGCTGGCCGAAGTGCCGAAAATGCAGGATCTGACCGGCTTTGGCCAATTCCTGCAGAACCTCAAGAACCAGGGCATGCACCCCTATCTGATGGGGGATTTCCCGGTCGAAGGGCGCGAGCCCGGCCAGCGCCCGACAACCCGAAAACCCTATCTGGTGAGGTAACCCATGCCCCCCTTCGACAGCTTCACCGTCTTTGCGGAAATGCGCACCGGGTCCAACCTGCTGGAAGCGAACCTGAACCTCTTCGACGGGATCACCTGTCATGGCGAGGCGTTCAATCCGCATTTCATCGGCTATCCCAACAAGACCGAAATCCTCGGCATCGACCAGGCCGCGCGCGATGCGGACCCCGGCGCCCTGCTGCGGGCAATTCGCGACAAGACCGAGGGCCTGGGCGGCTTCCGCTATTTCCACGACCACGATCCCCGGGTGCTTGAGCCGCTGCTGGACGACGCCCGCTGTGCCAAGATCGTGCTGACCCGCAACCCGGTGGACAGCTATGTCAGCTGGAAGATCGCCCAGGCGACGGACCAGTGGAAGCTGACCAATGTCGCCCGGCGCAAGGATGCGCGCGCAAGGTTCGACCGGGCGGAATTCGAGCAGCACCTGGAGCAATTGCAGAATTTCCAGATCCGGTTGCTGAACGGTCTGCAAAAGCGCGGGCAGACGGCGTTTTATGTTGCCTATGAGGACGTGCAGGACCTGGGCGTGATGAACGGGCTGGCGACATGGTTGGGCTGCACGACGCAGCTTGAGAGCTTCGATCACAACCTGAAACGCCAGAACCCCAGCGCGATTTCCGACAAGGTCGAGAATTTCGACGAGATGGAACGCGCGCTGGCGCGTCTCGACCGCTTTGACCTGTCACGCACCCCGAATTTCGAGCCGCGGCGCGGTGCGGCGGTGCCGGGCTACGTGGCGGCCGGGGAGGCACCGCTGCTGTTCATGCCGATCAAGGGCGGGCCGGAGGCGCAGGTGCTGGACTGGCTGGCCGGGCTGGGCGGCGGGGTGCAGGGCGACTTCAACCAGAAACAGCTGCGGCAATGGCTGCGCAAACACCCGGGCCATCGTCGGTTCACCGTGCTGCGCCACCCGCTGGCGCGGGCGCATCACGTGTTCTGCACGCGGATCCTGGCCAAGGGGCCGGACACCTTCGGGCGCATCCGGCGCGTGCTGGTCAATCGGCATGACCTGCCGATCCCCGAAGGCTGGCCCGATCCGACCTATGGGCGCGAGACGCACCGCGCGGCCTTTGGCGGGTTTCTCGATTTCATCCGTGCCAACCTGGCCGGGCAGACCAACCTGCGGGTGGATCCGCATTGGGCCAGCCAGGCGGCGATTCTGCAGGGGATGGGCGATCTGTGCCTGCCCGACCTTGTGCTGCGGGAAGAGGAGATGCCCGCCTATCTGCCCGCCGTGGCGCAGCAGTTGGGTCTTGCGTCGGTGCCGGAGGTGTCACACGCCCCGGCAGAGACGCCCTTTGCGCTCTCGGATATTTACGATGCCGAGCTGGAGGAAAAGGCCCGCGCCGCCTATCCCCGCGATTACCTGATGCTGGGGTTCGGAGATTGGGCGTAGGTAGGGTGCGCGAAATCACGCACTCTACGGGGCCCAGGTGAGGAAGTTGGCAATCATGCGCAAGCCGTTGGCCTGGCTCTTTTCCGGGTGGAACTGGGTGCCGACCATCGTGCCACGGCCAATCACCGCGGTGACATCGCCGCCGTAGTCCACATGCGCGATCCGGTCGGCGGGGCTTTCGACCTGCACGTGGTAGGAATGCACGAAATAGGCATGCGCGCCGGTGTCGATCCCGGCCAGCAGCGGGTGCGGGCTGTCGATCACCAGGTCGTTCCAGCCCATGTGCGGCACCTTGAGCGTCGTATCCGCCGGTGCGATCTTCACCACCTCGCCCGGCACCCAGCCAAGACCGGCGGTATCTTCGTATTCGCGGCCCCAGCTTGCCATCAGCTGCATGCCGACACAGATGCCCATGAAGGGGCGGCCCTTGACCTCGACCGCTTCGACCATCGCGTCGTAGATGCCGGAATGACCCTTCAATTCACGCATGCAGGCCGGAAAGGCGCCGTCACCGGGCAGGACAATGCGATCGGCCCGGGCCACCACATCGGCATCGCCGGTCACCCGCACCTCGCCGCCGTCAACCTCGGACGCCATGCGTTGAAAGGCTTTTTCGGCAGAGTGGAGATTGCCCGATTCGTAATCGATAATGGCTGTCAGCATGGGCCGGATCCTTTGTTTGGAACGGCGTGAGGGGTCGCGATCCTTGCCGGACCCTGGCGCCGGTGGCTGATGAAGAAGGGGCTCTGCCCCTCGGCCTGCGGCCGCACCCCGGGATATTTGCAGAACCGGAGAAGACCGGGACGGCGCGCGGGCCGGCCGGTCAGAGCGCGCCCTTGGTCGAGGGGATGGCGTCGGCCTTGCGCGGGTCGGTTTCCACGGCTTCGCGCAGGGCGCGGGCCACGGCCTTGAAGGCGGCCTCGGCGATGTGGTGGCTGTTGACGCCGTGCAGCGCGTCGATGTGCAGGGTGATGCCGCCGTGGGTGCTGAGCGCCTGAAAGAACTCTCGGACCAGTTCGGTGTCGAAGGTGCCGATCTTTTGCGTCGGCAGATCGACGTTCCAGATCAGGAATGGCCGCGCCGAAAGATCCAGCGCCGCGCGCACCAGCGCATCATCCATCGGCAGCAGGCAGGCGCCGTAGCGGTTGATGCCTTTCTTGTCGCCCAATGCCTGGACCAGCGCCTGGCCGATGGCGATGCCGGTGTCTTCGACCGTGTGGTGATCGTCGATATGCAGGTCGCCCTTGGCCCGGATCGTCATGTCGATCAGCGAGTGGCGCGACAGTTGATCCAGCATGTGGTCGAAGAAGCCGACCCCGGTCTGGTTGTCGTAGGTGCCGGTGCCGTCAAGGTCGAGCGTGACGGAAATGCTGGTCTCCGCGGTTTCGCGGGTGATCGTGGCGGTGCGCATCGGGGTCATCCTTTGGAAGTCGGCGTCTTATAGGCCGGGTCGGTGCCACGGCCAAGGGGCGGCGCGGCGGTTTTCCCGGCTTGTACGTGGCGATCCGCTGTGCCAGCTTCGGGCGAACGAGAGAGGAACGCCGATGACCACCTGCGTCTTTGTCCAGATCCGCTGCAAGCCCGGCAGCACCTACAAGGTTGCCGAAGAGATCGTCCTGCGCGAAATCCACTCGGAGCTTTATTCCACCAGTGGCGATTTCGACCTGCTGATCAAGATGTACATCCCGAAGGACCAGGATGTCGGCAAGTACATCAACGATCACATGCTCGACATCCCCGGCATCGAACGCTCGCGCACGACGCTGACCTTCAAGGCATTCTGAGCGCTTGGGGCGGTATCAGTCCGGGTGACCCGGTGCCTTGCCCGAGGGCGCGACATAGGGCCGGGTGACGTCCTTGACCGTGACCTCCAACGCCTCGACCGACAGCCGCAGGGCGCCGTCGCCCGCAAGGGTCAGCAGCACCTCGCCGGTGCCGTCTGCGCCTGGCTCGAAGGTGACGGCGAGGAGCGACAGGATCATGTCCTTGTCGGCGCGGTCGATGCCCTGGCTGGCGACCTTCAGCACGTTGTCGATCACCAGCAGCGATTGCACCCGCTCGGGCTTGCGCCCGCGCCGTTCGGCGGCTGGCAGATCTTCCCAGCGGAAGCGGTTGAGCAGCACGGCAAAGCGCCGTGCCCGCGCCTGCCAGCGCATCTCGGTGATCGGAAAGACCGAATCCTGGCACAGCGCCGAGAGGACCGGCAGGTCCTCGGGATCGATGGCCGCGAGATACAGCGGCGCTTCGCGGCCGTCTTCGAATGTGGCGTCCTGTTCTGTCACTCGCTCACCCGTTCGATATGCGCGCCGACGTCGCGCAGTTTGCGGACCACGTGTTCATAGCCGCGATCGAGGTGATAGACCCGGCTGACCCGGGTTTCGCCCTCGGCCGCCAGCCCCGCCAGGATCAACGAGACCGAGGCGCGCAGGTCGGTGGCCATCACCGGTGCGCCCTTGAGCCGGTCAACGCCGTTGACGCGGGCGGTGCCGCCGTGCACTTCGATATCGGCGCCCATGCGCGTCAGTTCCGGGGCGTGCATGAAACGATTTTCGAAGATGGTTTCATCCAGCACCGAAGACCCCTCGGCCGTACACATCAGCGCCATCATCTGCGCCTGCAGGTCGGTGGGGAAGCCGGGGAAGACCTCGGTCTTGACGTCCACCGCCCTGACCCGCTCGTCGCCGCGCGACACCTTGATGCCGCGGTCGGTCTCTTCCACGGTGACCCCGGCGGCCATGAGCTTGTCGGCAAAGGCCTGGACCAGATGCAGCCGCCCGCCGAGGCATTCCACCTCGCCGCCGGCAATCGCGGGGGCGATCATGTAGGTGCCCAGCTCGATCCGGTCCGTCACCACCGGGTGGGTGGCACCATGCAGGCGGTCAACGCCCTCGATGGTGATGGTGGAGGTGCCTTCGCCCTCGATCTGAGCGCCCATCTTGCGCAGGCATTCGACAAGATCGACGATCTCGGGTTCGCGCGCGGCGTTTTTCAGCACGGTCGTGCCCTTGGCCAGGGTGGCGGCCATGACGGTGTTCTCGGTCGCGCCGACCGAGGCGAATCGCATCTCATGCACCGCGCCCTTCAGGCCGCCCGGGGCCTTGGCGTGCAGGTAGCCGTCCTTCAGCTCGATCTCCGCCCCCAGCGCTTCGAGCGCGGCGGTGTGCAGGTCCATCGGACGCGCGCCGATCGAACAGCCGCCCGGCAGCGACACCACCGCATGGCCGAAGCGCGCCAGCAGCGGGCCCAGCACGAGGTTCGAGGCGCGCATCTTGCGGACGATGTCGTAATGCGCCAGCTGCGAGGTGAGGTCGTGGCTCGACATGGCGATGACCTGGCCGTCCTGAAGCTGCGACACTTCGGCGCCCAGCGATTGCAGCAGGGTGGTCATGGTCTTGATGTCGCTGAGCCGCGGCGCATTGGTCAGCGTCAGCGGTTCCTCGCTCAGAAGTGTCGCAGGCATCAGCGTGAGACAGGCATTCTTGGCCCCGGCAATGGGAATTTGCCCCTTCAGAGGGCCATTGCCCGTGACGATTATCGAATCCATGCCTGTTCAGTCCTTCTTGTCTGTCTGCTCGTCTTGCGCGTCCGTGGCCGCCCGGGCCCGGGTTTGCGCCTTTCTGCGCCCCAGATTGGCCTTCAACGCCGCCTTCAGCCGCATTTCGCGGTCTGTCGGGCGGGGTTTCGGGGCTCCGGTCTTGGTTGTCTTATCTCGGCTCATGGACCACTGGTATCGCAAGCGGAAAAAAGGGTCCAGATTGCCCTTGCGCTGCGCTTCGTTTGCGTCTAATCACCCGCCACGCCGCGGCTGAAGCCGCAGGCTCCGGTCGCTGCTGTAGCTCAGAGGTAGAGCACTCCCTTGGTAAGGGAGAGGTCGAGAGTTCAATTCTCTCCAGCAGCACCA